>WNGE01002169.1_pt1 | contig 46759 bp, 43 predicted proteins | sample 5400651 | NCBI WGS metagenome assembly WNGE01 (sample SAMN13153370, study PRJNA577476) | soil metagenome | isolation source: 60 cm soil or saprolite under grassland replicate 2 | place: USA:California | collected 2016-06-15 | reverse complement strand
GTTGATGAAGCGGTTGCCGTCCACGTCCTCGATCACGGCGCCGTGTGCGGCCGCGGCGTAGACCGGCGTCATGGTGCCGACGCCCCGCAAAACGGCCCGGCGCCAGCGCTCGTCGAGCGCCCGGCTCGCCGGCCCGGGGACCTCGCCGTCCAGTCTGCGAGCCTGTGGCAGGGTCACGAGCTTCTCCTTTACAGAAACGGTCGGTGGGCCGCCGCCGCTCGATGCGCCGGCTTCCCTCGTCGCTCCTTCGTCGCCTGCGGCTCCTTCGTCGCTCCTCAGTCCAGCCGGCGCGCGGCGCCGGCCCACCTCCCTAAACCCCAAACCCCAAGCCAGGCGTGCGGCGGTGGGCCGCCTCGCTAACGGCTCGCCGGCCCAGCCGGCGCGCGCCGGTGGCCACCTGGCTGGTGGCTCACCCCGTCATCATCGTGCGGGTGACCAGCGAAACCTCCATGAAACGGCGGGCCAGCTCGGTCGGCGAAGTACGGCTCGGGCGGGACCACGCTCTCCGGGGCGAACACGCCCCGCTGCTCGATCACGCCGCCGGCCAGGAACTGGGCGACGATGCTCGGCGGCACGCCGGTGTCGAGCTGCCCGGCGCCGGCGCCCCAGGTCGGGTGGGGACGGACCATGCACTCGGCCAGCACCTCGACGCGGCGCATCGTGCCGGGGGCGAGGGCCGGGTCCCCCGATTTCCCGGCCCGTCGCCCACCGACCCGGACCCAGATCGCCTCGGCGTCGTCCACCTTGGCCTCGGGTCCCGGCCGCTCCTGCCCCGCGGTCAGCAGCTGCAGCAGCAGCTCCCGCGGGATCACCTTGCCGCCGGCCAGATCTACCGGCTCCGTGCCGGTCAGGCCAAGGCCGACCAGCAGGTTCATGCGCTCCATGAAATCCGGCGGGAAGCCGACCTTGAACGACACCGACTCCACCCCGCGGTCGGCCAGGTTGCGTGGCAGGGTGGCGACCTCCGAGTGGAGCGTGTGGCCGACCCGCACCCGCCCGACCGGCGCCGGGAACTCGAGCTCCTCCTGCTCGCTCATGGCGGGCACGGCGTTCCAGCGCCCGCCACGCCAGACCATCGCCGGCATGGTGAACTCGTCCAGCAGGGTGGGCGCGGCGTAGGGCAGGGGCAGCGGCGCGTCGTGGCTGGCGAAGTCGGCGATGCCGAGGCGGATCTCCACCGACTCGATCGTGTCCAGTTCGCGCGCGGCCAGCGCCGCCATCACGTTGGTGGTGCCGGGGCTGGCGCCCATGCCGATCACCGCGGTGGCTCCCGCCGCGGCGAAGCGGTCGTTCAGCGTCAGCTGCCTACGAGTCGTGTGGAACAGCCCGCCGAGGTCGACGTAGTGCGTGCCGGTGTCGGCGCATGCCTCCATCACCGGCACGTTGGTGGCGTGGAAGGCGCAATTCGCGACCACGTCGACCGGCTCGAAGGCGCGCCGCAGCGCGTCAGGGTCGCCGGCGTCGAGGGCGGTGCCCCAGATCTGCGCGGTGCCGGTGCTGCCGGCGCGGGCTGCCGCCCAACCGGCCGTCTCCATCGCGCGGGGGCCGTCCACGTCGGCCACGCACACCTCGTCCACACCGACCGACTCGGTGAGGTCACGGACCGTCCAGCGCCCCATGGCGCCGGCACCGCCGAGCACGAGCGCGCGCATCCCACACCCCGCCCCGCCACCCGCCATCAGCGGGCCACCGGCCGGTGGCGGCCTGGCGCCCGCACGGCCGGCGTTGACCGGCGCCGGGGCGCGCGGCACCGCCGACCGTGCGCCGAAGCGTGGCAGCAGCGCCGGAACCGGTGAAGAGCCCGGGCGTCCAAGCTCGCTCAGCATGCTTGTACGAATCGGCACCAGTTGTACGAAGCGGCCCTCGGGGGCTGGCAGCGGCGGGCGGGCTGTGTACAGTTATGTGGTTCGGGGAGCCACGGGAGGGCACGTGACCACGACCGTCGCCGACCTGCTCGGGATCGAGGAGCTGTCGCTGCGCCTGGTCGCCGGCGTGAGCGGCATCGACCGTCCCATCCGCTGGGCGCACGTCTCCGAGCTGCCCGACCCGACCCGCTGGCTGCGGGGCGGCGAGATCCTGCTGACCACCGGCCTCGGCCTCGGCGACCAGGCGCGGGCGCAGGCCGCCTTCGTGGACAAGCTGGCCGAGGCCAGGCTCGCCGGCCTCGGCCTCGGCCTCGGGTTCGCCTTCGAGAAGACCCCGGCAGCGGTGGTGGCGGCCGGCGACGCGGCCGGTTTCCCGGTCTTCGAGGTTCCCTTCGAGGTGCCCTTCATCGCCATCACCGAGGCGCTGTTCTCGCGGCTGATCAACGAGCAGTACGTGCTGCTGCAGCGCGCGGGCACGGTGCAGCAGACCCTCTCGCGCCTGCTGGTCGACCAGGCAGGGCTGGACGCGCTGCTGGGCGCGTACGCGCGCATGACCGGCACCGCCGCGCTCCTGTTCGACCTGCACGGCGAGGTGATGGCCAGCTCGCCTGATGCCGCCCGGCTGCTCGACGAGCATGCGGCCTGGGAGGAGGTGCAGGCGCTGCGGCCGGAGGAGGGCGACTTCTCGGCCAGCCTCTCCGGCCGGGACGGCAGCCGCTCGCTGCTGCCGATCGGCGTCGGCGGGGCGCCGCGGGCCTTCCTGGTGATCGCCCGCGAGGGCCGCGCCGAGCCCTTCCACCAGGTGGTCAGCCACCACCTGGCCACCGCGATCGCCCTGGAGCTGGCCAAGGCCCAGGCGGTGGCCCAGACGGAGCGGCGCCTGGTGGGCGACTTCCTCGACGCGCTGCTCGGCGGCGAGCTCTCCGGCGACGAGGCCGCCAGGCGCCTGCGCTTCCTCGGCCTCGGCGCCTCGCCCGCGATCGCCGCCCTGGTCGGCCGGCCCGAGGAGGCCGGCGACGCTGCCGCGGCTGCCGGCGGCAGCGAGGTGGGCCGCCACCGCGCCCCGGCTGGCACTGAGCAGGGAGGTGGGCCGCCGCCGCGCGCCGGCTGGACTGAGGAGCGACGAAGGAGCGCCAGCGACGAAGGAGCGACGAGGGAAGCCGGCGCACAGAGCGGCGGCGGCCCACCGACCGTTTCTGTAGAAGTGGAGGCACTCGGACGGCTGGTGGAGGACCGGCTCTCGCGCCGGCTCGCTCCCTACGTGTGCAGCATCCACGACCAGGCGGTGGTGGCCCTGTTCGAGGTGGCCGAGCCGGGCGAGGCCCGCCCAGCCGCCGAGGCGGTGGCCGAGGCGGCGCGAGCCCGTGGCATGGGCGCCCGCTTCGGCGTCGGCGTCCCCGAGGCCGTGGCGCGCGACCCGCGTCGCGTCTACCAGGAGGCCCGCTTCGCCCTCGACGCCGCGCCCGCCGCCGGGGTCGACGGCCAGGTGGCCTGCATCGAGGACCTCGGCAGTCACCGCCTGCTGCTCGCCCTGCAGCAGGACGCGGCCCTCGACGCCTTCTCGCGCGGGCTGCTCGCGCCCTTACGCGCCTACGATCGGCGCCAGCACGGCGACCTGGTGGCCAGCCTGCGCACCTTCCTCGAGCGCAACGGCAACTGGGAGTCGGCCGCGCGGGCGCTCGGCGTGCACCGCCACACCCTGCGCTACCGCATCCGCCGGGTCGCCGAGCTGACCGGCCGCGACCTGGACGCCGCCGGCGACCGTGTGGAGTTCTGGCTCGCCCTGCAGGCCGAGCAGGTCCTCGCCGGCCGCCGCCCGCATTGAGTCGTCGCCTCGGCTGCGGTCGCCCTGCCTGCGGGGCAGTTTTGCCATGATATGAGTGGATCGTTAGTGCGCTCGGGCATCCTGGCCTCGCAAGCGGGCGCGTACCCGGCTACCAGCGCGCCTGGGAGACCGACGGGAGGTCGCGGATGGCGTTGCGGCGATGGAAGGGGTCTCGACCCTGGCCGGGGGCGGATCCAGCGCCCGACCGGCGCCGCCTGACGCTGTTCCACGCGGTCACCTGGCGTGAGCCGAGCCCGCTCGAGGCGGCCATCTGGTACGCCGAGCGGGGCCTGCCGGTGCTGCCCTGCCACTGGCCGACCAGCGAGCGCGGCGGTGGCCACTGGGCCGGTCTGTCGTGCTCCTGCGGCCACCCCGCCTGCTCCAACCCGGCGCGGCACCCCCTCCTGCCCGGCGACGTGGCCCGTGCCAGCGCCGACCCGCGCCAGGTGCGACGCTGGTGGCGGCGCTATCCCCAGGCCAACGTCGGCCTGGCGACCGGCGTGCTGCTCGACGTGCTCGACGTGGACGAGCCGCAGGGCAACGAGCTGATGCGCTCCGACGCGACGCTCGGCCCGGTGGCCCGCACCGGCACCGGGCGCTGGCACCTCTACTGCGCGCCCTCGCGCCTGGACGACCGCGACCTTCGCCAGGCGTTCGCCAGCCTGCCCGGGTCAGGGGCGCGGGTGTGGTGGCGCGGACCCGGCCGTTTCGTGCTCGCCCCGCCGAGCCGCGTCCTTACCGGCTCGTTCCGCTGGGTGCGGGACCTCTCCCACCCGCCGCCCGACGCGGTGACGCTGATGGGCATGCTGATGCCGGCACTGCGCCAGACCGGGCTGGACGGATAGGCGAAGTTTGGGCGCCGATCCGTCCAAGGGACCGCTGCCCAGCCGCCCGGATCGTCCATAGACGGCACTGCTTCCGGTGATAGCGTGCCCAACAACCTGTTGGATCGTATAGTGCGTGGTCACCGGCTGGAGCGCGATCGGCCAGGGATGGCGGGGTTGGACGTCGGTGCGGCGTATCCCACGATGAGGGGGCCGTCGTCCGGGCACCGCCTGCCGCGCGCCCGTGCCGGTGACCAGAGCAGCCGGGGAGGGTGGGACCTGCCGGCCGCGGGCCGGGGCGGCCTGAGCGCGCCGTGCCGCGTGCCGCGGGCGAAGTGGATCCGCTGCCGTCCGACGACCTTTGTGAGGGGCAGATGGTAGAGGCCAGGCTACGGCCGGATCAGGGTCGTCCCCCGGCCGGCGAGGGTGGCGAGCTGCCCGCGATCCAGCTCGAACAGGTGGTCAAGCACTTCCCTGCGGGGTCGGGCGACGTGGCAGCGGTCGAGCAGGTGGACCTGTCGATCGCGGAGGGCGAGTTCTTCTCCCTGCTCGGCCCGTCCGGCTGCGGCAAGACCACCACCCTGCGGATGATCGCCGGGTTCGAGGAGCCGACCGGCGGTCGCATCCTGCTCCACGGGCGCGACGTCGTCGGCGTGCCGCCCTACCGGCGCGACGTCAACATGGTCTTCCAGAACTACGCCCTGTTCCCCCACATGGACGTGTTCGACAACGTCGCCTTCGGCCTGCGCCGCAAGAAGGTCCCTGGCGACGAGATCAAGCGCCGGGTGGGGGAGATCCTCGAGCTGGTCGAGCTGGGCGGCAGGGAGCACCGCCGGCCGACGCAGCTCTCCGGCGGCCAGCAGCAACGGGTCGCCCTGGCACGGGCGCTGGTCAACCACCCGAGGGCGCTGCTGCTCGACGAGCCGCTCGGAGCCCTCGACCTCAAGCTGCGCCAGGCCATGCAGCTCGAGCTCAAGCGCATCCAGCGCGAGGTCGGCATCACCTTCGTGTACGTCACCCACGACCAGGGCGAGGCCCTGACCATGTCGGACCGCCTGGCGGTGATGGACCAGGGCCGCATCGAGCAGCTCGGCACCCCGCGCGAGCTGTACGAGCACCCGGCGACCAAGTTCGTGGCCGGCTTCATCGGCACCTCCAACATCTTCAGCGGCCGGGTCGACCGTGAGGAGGGAGCGCTCTGCGTCGTCGAGCTCGGCCCGGACGAGCGCGTGCTCCTCCCGCTGGGGCCGGTCGCCCGCGAGGGCGCCGAGGTCGACGTGGCCGTGCGGCCCGAGAAGATCTCCCTGATGGACAAGGACGCGGCCGCCGCCGCTCCCGACGACCTCTCCCGCGTCCGCGGCCGCCTCACCGAGGTCGTCTACCTGGGCACCTCGACGAGCTACAACCTGACCGTAACCGGTGGCGCCGAAGTTACGGTCTTCCGTCAGAACGCGACCTCGGACCCGGAGCTGCAGACAGCCCAGGGACGCGAGCTGTGGCTGGTGTGGGCACCGGAGCACTCCTACGTGCTCGGGTCCAGCGCCAAGGAGGAGGCACAACTGTGAACGACCGAGCACGATCCCTCGACCCCGCGCTGCTGCGCGGCCTGACCCAGCAGCGCATCAGCCGGCGGGGGGCCCTTCGCGGCGCCGGCCTGGCCGGGGCGTCGGCGCTGCTCGCCGCGTGCGGCGTGAGCGGCACCGACAAGACCAAGGCGACGCAGGCGCCGGGCTTCTGGGAGGGCAAGACCCAGGCAGGCGTCCTGAACTTCGCCAACTGGCCGCTGTACATCGACGTCGAGAAGGTGGGCGGCAAGACCAGGCACCCGAGCCTGGACCAGTTCACCAAGCAGACCGGCATCAAGGTGAACTACAAGGAGGTCATCCAGGACAACGACTCCTTCCTGGGCAAGATCACCCCGTCGCTCAAGGCCGGCCAGGACACCGGCTGGGACCTGATGGTGATCACCAACGGCGGGCCGCTCGAGAAGCTGATCCGCCAGGGGTTCCTGGTGGAGCTCGACCATTCCAAGCTGCCGAACTGGGAGAAGAACGCCGGTGCCGGGTACAAGAACCCGAGCTTCGACCCTGGCAACAAGTACACGGTGGCGTGGCAGGCCGGGCTCACCGCGCTGGCCTACAACCCGAAGCTGACCAAGCGCGAGATCACCAGCTTCGAGGACCTGTTCGACCCGAAGTTCAAGGGCAAGATCACCATGTTCGGCGACTCGCTGGACTTCCCGAACTTCGTCATGGTCGGGCTCGGCATCGACCCGGAGACCTCGAAGGAGGCCGACTGGAAGCGGGCCGCGGAGCGGATGAAGCAGCTCAAGCCCCAGCTGCGCAGCTTCGTCGACAACGCCGGCGAGGCCGAGGGGCTCAGCTCCGGCAACGTCTGGATCTCCATGGCCTACTCGGGCGACATCTACCAGCTCAACGTCTCGGGCTCGCCCGACATCAAGTTCGTGGTCCCGGAGCAGGGCGCCCTGCTGTGGCAGGACAACATGTGCATCCCCAAGAACGCCAAGCACCCGGTGGACGCGATCACCTACATGAACTACGTCTACACGCCGGACGTGGCCGCGACGCTGGCGGAGAACATCGACTACATCACCCCGGTCCCCGCCGCCAAGACGGTGCTCGAGACCAAGGCGACGAGCGCGTCCGGTGAGGACAAGACGGCCATCGAGGACCTCGTCAAGAGCCCGCTGGTGTTCCCGACCGAGGCGGACCTCGCCAAGACCAAGCGCTACCGGGTGCTCAGCCCTACCGAGGAGCGGGTCTGGAACCGCATCTTCCAGCCGATCATCCAGGCGTAGGGCGATGAGCGCGCGCGGCGGGCGGGCCAGGCTCACCCCCTACCTGCTGGGGCTGCCCGGCGGCCTGTGGCTCGCGATCTTCTTCGTGATCCCGATCGTGGTGATGCTGTCGATGTCGCTGCAGTCGGGCAACGTGGAGGAAGGCTTCCGGTTCACCTGGCGCTGGGCCAACTACTCCGACTCCTGGAGCAACTTCCACGTCCAGTTCGTCCGCTCGATCGTGTACGGCCTGATCGTGACGGTGATCTCGCTGGTGCTCGCCTACCCGATGGCCTACTGGATCGCGTTCTACGGGGGCCGCCGCAAGACGACCTACCTGTTCCTGATCCTGCTGCCGTTCTTCGTCTCGTTCGTGATCCGCACCGCCTCGTGGAAGTTCATCCTGGCCGACGAGGGGATCGTGCTCGGGCCGCTGAAGGACGCGGGCCTGCTCCCCAGCGACTTCCACGTCCTGGCGACCTCCACCGCGGTGATCGGCGGGCTCACCTACAACTACCTGCCGTTCATGGTCCTGCCGCTGTACGTCGCCCTGGAGCGGGTCGACCCGAGCCTGGTCGAGGCCGCCCACGACCTGTACGCCAGCCGCGCACAGGCGTTCCGGCGCGTGGTCTTCCCGCTGTCGCTGCCGGGGGTGTTCGCCGGGGTGCTGATCACCTTCGTGCCGGTCACCTCGGACTTCGTGAACAACGGCATCCTCGGCGGCACCCAGACGACCATGATCGGCAACGTGATCCAGACGCAGTACCTGACCTACAACGAGTACCCGCTGGCCGCGGCGATGTCCTTCATCCTGATGGCCGCGCTGCTGGTCGGCATCTTCGCCTACGCCCGCACGCTCGGTACCGAGCAGGTCCTGGAGGTGAGCCAGCTGTGACCACGCTGGCCACCCGCGAGGCCCCTCCCGCGGCCGCCCCCGCCCCGCCCAGCGGCGGTCGCCGCCGCTGGACCCGGCTGCTGCTGCCCGCCTACACCTGGCTGATGATCGTCTACTTCAGCCTGCCGATCCTGGTGATGATCGTCTTCGGGTTCAACGACACCAAGGGCAAGCTGAACCTGCGCTGGCAGGGCTTCACGGTCCACTGGTACCGGGACCTGTTCGCCATCGCCGACCTGACCACCGCGCTGCGCAACTCGCTCACCATCGCCGTGCTGTCGACGGCGATCTGCACCGTGCTCGGGACCATGGTCGGGCTCGCCCTCGGCCGTTACCGCTTCCGCGGCAAGGGCCTCTACGACCTGGTCATCTTCGCCGCCATCTCGGCGCCTGAGCTGGTGCTCGGCACCTCGCTGCTGTCGCTGTTCATCACCCTTCAGGTGGCCCGCGGCTACCTCACGATCCTGGTCGCCCACGTGATGTTCAGCGTCTCCTTCGTCGCCATCACCGTGCGCGCCCGGGTGATCGGGCTCGACCCGGCGCTGGAGGAGGCCGCCCAGGACCTCGGGGCGGATCCGTGGACGACCTTCCGGAAGGTCACGCTGCCGCTGCTGTTCCCCGGCATCCTCGCCGGGGCGCTGCTCGCCTTCGCGTTGTCGATCGACGACTACGTCATCACCAGCTTCAACAACGGCCAGACGATCACCTTTCCCCTGTGGGTGTACGGCGCCACCCGTATCGGCGTCCCGCCCCAGGTGAACGTGATGGGTACGCTGATCTTCCTGGGCGGCGTGGCCCTCGCGGTGACCAACACCCTGCTCGCCCGCCGCCAGCGGAGCTGACAGCGCCGGCACCGACCGACTCGCACAGGAGGGGGACATGCGCAGGCTGCAGAACTTCATCGACGGCGAGCACGCCGACGCGGCCGACGGCCGCACCTCCACCCTGGTCAACCCGTCCAACGGCGAGGGCTTCGCCGAGGTGCCGCTGTCCGGTGCCGCCGACGTCGAGGCGGCCTGCCAGGCCGCCGCGCGCGGCTTCGAGCGCTGGCGCGACGCCACCCCGGCCGAGCGCAGCCGCGCCCTCGCCAGGCTGGCCGACGCGCTCGAGGAGCGCGGCGAGGAGCTGGTCCGGCTGGAGTGCGAGAACACCGGCAAGCCCTTCCAGCTCACCATGGACGAGGAGCTGCCGCCCATGGTGGACCAGATCCGCTTCTTCGCCGGCGCCGCGCGGATGCTCAACGGCCTCTCCACCGGCGAGTACATGGCCGGCCACACCTCCATGGTCCGGCGCGAGCCGGTCGGCGTCTGCGCCCAGGTCACGCCGTGGAACTACCCGGCGATGATGGCGGTGTGGAAGTTCGCGCCGGCGCTCGCCGCGGGCAACGCGGTAGTGCTGAAGCCGTCGGACACCACCCCGGTGACCACCGTGTGGCTGGCCGAGCTGGCCGCCGAGTTCCTGCCCCCCGGGGTGCTCAACGTCGTCTGCGGCGACCGCGACAGCGGCGCCACCCTCGTGAGCCACAAGATCCCCGCCATGGTCAGCATCACCGGCAGCGTCCGCGCCGGGCGCGAGGTCGCCCGCGCGGCCGCCGACGACCTCAAGCGCGTCCACCTCGAGCTCGGCGGCAAGGCGCCGGTGATCGTGTTCGACGACGCCGACGTGGCGGCCGCCGCCGAGGCGATCGCGGTGGCCGGCTACTTCAACGCCGGTCAGGACTGCACCGCGGCCACCCGGGTGCTCGCTGGCGGTGGCGTCCACGACGACTTCCTCTCCGCCCTGGTCGACCAGGCCAAGCAGACCAGGACCGGCCCCCCGGACGACGCCGACGCCCTCTACGGCCCGCTCAACAACGCCACCCAGCTCGAGCGCGTGCGCGGCTTCCTGGAGCGCGCCCCCGGCCACGCCGAGGTGGCCGCCGGCGGCCACGCGATCGGCGGCAGCGGCGGCTTCTTCCACGAGCCCACCGTGGTCACCGGCCTGGAGCAGAGCGACGAGATGATCCAGCAGGAGGTCTTCGGCCCGGTCATCACCGTGCAGCGCTTCGACGACGAGGAGAAGGCGCTGGCCTGGGCGAACGGCGTCGAGTACGGGCTCGCGTCGAGCGTCTGGACCAAGGACCACGGCCGCGCCATGCGCATGGCCAAGGCGCTCGACTTCGGCTGCGTCTGGATCAACACCCACATCCCGCTGGTCGCCGAGATGCCCCACGGCGGCTTCAAGCACTCCGGCTACGGCAAGGACCTGTCCCTCTACGGGCTGGAGGACTACACCCGCATCAAGCACGTGATGTCGAACATCGAGGCATAGCGGCGAGGGATCCCTGTTGGCACCGCGGATCCCGCCGCACTGACCTGGAGCCCAAACAGGGATCCCGCCAAGGAACCCGATGGGGGGGTTCGGGGGGGAGCTGTCTCGGGCTCCCCCCCGATGCAATCACCCTCGCTTGCAGGGGTTGTTCGGCAGGATCTGGCGGAAGTCGTTGGTGCGCCGGATCGGGGCGAAGCCTGGTCCTGGGTAGGTCAGGAACAGCAGCGGGCCGAACTCGGCGGTCGACGTTCCTCCGAAGGTCTTCTCGGTCCCCGGGATGTGGGTCCCGCCGAGCTGCCAGAAGCAGCCGGCGTCGTGGCTGTCGCGGGTGGTGTAGAGCGGGTAGAAGTTCGAGCCTGGCGGCGGGTTGACGCAGTTCGCACCGGTGTTGCGGTCGCAGGCGCCGCCGAAGTCGGCCGCCTCGATGCGGGGCAGGTCGGCCTCGAACGCCACCCGGCTGTAGTTGCGCCCGCCGTTGAACGTCGGGCTGGAGAACAGGATCGACCGTGGGTTCAGCCGGCGGTCCTTGGCGGGGTTGGTCAGCGACCCCGGCCAGGTGGTCTGGTAGGACACCCCGTCGAAGTCGTTGTCGGTGCCGGTGCAGCCGCCGATCTGGATGCGCAGCGACTCGTCGGGGGAGTGGCAGCCGACGTCGTCACCGTCCGCCCCGCCCGGGTCGGACGCGCCCGCGGCGCAGGTGCCGTTGGGGTTGACCTGGCTGCAGTACTCGAAGTGGCCGATCTCGTCGGAGAAGGCCACGTTGTAGGAGTGGGCCGCCCACGGGACCCTGGTGTGCTCGCTCGAGGTCGCGTACATCGGGTGGAACGCGTACGGCGACTGACTGCAGGTCGCAGCGGCCGGGTCGAAGTTGACCTGCGCGAAGCCGTTGGCGACGCTGGCGGTCATCGAGCCCGACTGCCCGGTCGAGCGGTCCTTGATGCTGGTGACCAGGCCGGCCGGCGAGTCGTGGATGGAGAGGTCGAGGCTGTCACCCGCGTTCATGAACAGGTCCCTGCCCGCGTCGGGGGTGAAGGCCGCGTTGGTCAGGTCGAGCGGCCCCGGGGGCGCCTGCGGCCGCCCGTTGCGGGTGATGAAGGCGAAGTTCGCCGGCTCGATGCCGACCTTGCCGAGGCAGTCGGCGTTGTTGGCGGTGCCGGTGTTCTGGTCCTGGTTGAGGCTGAAGATCGCCATCGCCGCGCACCACTTGCGCGCGTCGCAGCTGATGCCGTTCTCGAACGACACCCAGCCGGGCGGGTAGAACTGCAGCTCCAGGAAGGCCGTCCCCGGGTGGCGGCCGATGTAGTCGGGCTTGGTCGGGTCGGTGCCGTCGAAGATGTTGCTGTCGCTGTTCGCCTTGCAGGGGTCGTGGGTGAACTCCGGCGCCGACTGGTTGTCGCACAGGTCCATTCCGAACCAGAAGGCGATGCGGTCCTGGAAGTTGAAGGTGCCGCCGCTGCCGTCCTGCTTGGGCAGGGTCGGCGGGTCCTTGGGCACCACCATGCGGTAGCGGTTGTTGTTCCCCGCGCCCCGCTTGTCGGAGTAGAACAGCAGCGAGGGCTCGTCGTGCCCGGTGTAGCGGCCCTCGTAGCCGATCGCCTCCGCGGTCTCGGCGCACAGCGCGTCGCCCTCGTTGCAGAGGAAGCGCCGCTCCTGCTCGGCCGCCGACGCCGAGCGCTTCGCGGCCGTGGCGCGGTTGGGGGTGCTCGCTTGGGCCGTTGCCGCCGCCGTGGCGACCAGCACGATTCCGGCCAGGACTGAGAAGGTCCGTCTCATCCAACCCTCCAGGCATCGTCCCTGACAGGGTGGCCGCTGGGCCACCCTCCCACCGCCGGAGGGAGCTACGGGGAGAACTGCATGACCGGCTCCCCCTTTCGGAACGCAACTGCCACCGTTGGTCGGTGCGACCGAACATGCGAGGGATACCAGATTGGCTCGTTTTGCGATAGACCCGAGCTTGCTACGGACGTGACAGAACGGCGTCAGTCGTGGTCCGGGTCTGGCCCGGTGCCGGGGGGGCGGAAGCGGGCGAAGCCCTTCCAGGCGAGGCCGGCGAGCTCGTCGGCGAGCTCGGTGGCGGCGAGGGGACGGGACTCGGCGAGCCACCAGGTGGCGGCGCCCTCGGCCATGCCGACCATGGCGGCGGCGAGCGCCCTGGCACGGGTCTCGGCCAAGCCGGCCTCGGCCACGATGATGGCGGCGATGCGGCCGGCGATCCAGTCGCGGAAGCGGGCCACGCGCCCCCGGAAGGCGTTCTCCCGGCCGAGCGACTCGGTGAACAGCACCCGGAAGGCATCCTCGTGCACGGCGACGAAGTCGACGTAGGCGCCGAAGCCCATGCGCAGCCGCTCGGCGTTGTCCCCGGCGAGCTCGATTGCCTGCTCGAAGGCGCTCTCGAGGCGGCCCAGCTCGATCGTCAGCAGGTCGGCGTAGAGGGCGTGCTTGGAAGGGAAGTGCTGGTAGAGCACTGGCTTGGTGACCCCGGCCGCCTCGGCGATGGCTTCCATGGAGGCACCGGTGTAGCCGTCCTCGGCGAACAACCGGCAGGCGACCTCCAGGAGCTGGGCACGGCGCTCAGGGGCAGGCAGGCGGACCCCCGCCGGTGTGGCCAAGCGTCCCTCCCTTGTCTTCGGCGGATTGGAAGCGCATGCTACCGGTTAGTATGTTACTGAGCAGTAACTGAGCGGTACCTCGAAGAGCTGGGGCAGGGGCGTCCCGGCCTGGCCGTACGACTTGCTCGGCGAAAGGATGTCGCCATGATCGGCTTCGAGCTCACCGAAGACCAGGTCGCCGCCCAGAAATGGGTGCGCGAGTTCGCTGAGAAGGAGATCCGCCCGGTCGCCTCGCAGTACGACGAGACCGAGGACTTCCCCTGGCCGGTGCTGTCCAAGGCGGCGGAGATCGGCCTCTACGGCCTGGACTACTACAAGATGATCGCCGAGGACGAGTCCGGGGTGCTGCAGCCGCTGCTGGTCGAGGAGCTGGCCTGGGGCTGCGCCGGGATCGCGCTCGGCCTCCTCGGCACCGGCCTGCCGCTGGTCGCGCTGATGTCCTCGGGCACGCCCGACCAGTTCGCCGAGTGGGCGCCGCGCATGTTCGGCACCGTCGAGAAGCCGGCCGTCGGCGCCTTCGCGGTCACCGAGCCCGGCGCCGGCTCCGACGTCTCCAGCCTGCGCACCCGCGCCACCAAGGACGGCGACGACTGGGTCCTGAACGGCCAGAAGGTGTTCATCACCAACGGCGGCATCGCCGACGTGCACGTGGTGGTGGCCACGGTCGACCCCGCGCTCGGCCACCGCGGCCAGGCCAGCTTCCTGATCCCGCCCGGCACCGAGGGGCTGCGCCAGGGCAAGAAGGAGAGGAAACTCGGCATCCGCGCCTCCCACACCGCCGAGGTCCTGCTCGAGAACTGCCGCGTGTCAGGCGACTGCCTGCTGGGCGGCGAGGAGCGACTCAACGCCAAGCTGGAGCGGGGGCGCAACAAGGATCAGGCCAAGACCTCGTCGGGCGCGCTGAAGACCTTCGAGGCCACCCGGCCGATCGTCGGCGCCCAGGCGATCGGCATCGCCAGGGCCGCCTTCGAGTTCGCCCGCGACTACGCCCGCGAGCGCACCCAGTTCGGCAAGCCGATCGCGTCCCAGCAGGCGATCGCCTTCAAGCTGGCGGACATGGCCACCGAGATCGACGCGGCCAGGCTGCTGGTCTGGCGGGCCTCCTGGATGGGCCGCCAGAGCGCCCCCTTCTCCCACGCCGAGGGCTCCATGTCCAAGCTGAAGGCCGGCGAGGTTGCCGTGCGGGTCACCGACGAGGCCATCCAGATCCTCGGCGGCTACGGCTACATCCGCGATTTCCCCGTGGAGAAGTGGCACCGGGATTCGAAGATCTACACCCTCTTCGAGGGTACGAGTGAGATTCAGCGCCTGGTGATCTCGCGGGCCAACGGCGGCATGGCGTAACCGCCGCCCGGCCGAGCAGCAGGAGGCCCCGCCGGTCACGACCGGCGGGGCCTCGGCTTGCGCTCTATGTCCTGGTAGCGGCGCTGGCGCGTGGCTCGGCCTGGGGGCTGAGGGCGCCGCCGAGCGGGCGGCGCCGCTCGACCACGCCGAGCAGCCAGGCGTGCAGCAGGAACAGCACGATCGAGGCGGCGAGGAACAGGTAGCTCGGCAGGGCGGGGGCGCCCTTGTCCTGGTAGGCGAAGGCCGACACCGGGGAGAAGGTCGGCGTGCGCAGGCCGGAGCCGGCCGGCGGTTCCTTGGGCGAGATGACCACGGCCGCCAGGGTGGTGCCCTTCTCGGTGGTGTAGAAGACCTTGGTGTCGGTGTTGACGACGTCGAGCTCCTGGCTGGAGTCCTTGACGCCCTTGTTGCGCTCGGCGATGAAGGCGGCGAGGGCGGCCTGCTTGGCGGCGTCCAGGTCGGCCTTGAGCTTCTCGTCCGCCGCCGAGAGCGTGCCCTCGCCCGGGGCGGGGACCCAGCCGTTGCCGGCTGCGCCCTGGAAGCTGGCCACCTTGTCGAAGCGGGACGCGGCCGGGTCGTTCTTGGTGAACTGGATGAAGCTCGGCTGCTTGCCCACCGGGCCGGTGAGGGCCGGCGTGCCCGGCAGGCCGAACGACCAGGTCGCCGAGAGCAGGATCAGGAAGCCGAACAGGGCGGTCGCCGCGATCAGGTAGCCCTTGAGGGCGCCGAAGTTCGAGGCGAGCAGCATCCAGACGGAGCCGGGCAGCAGGATCAGCGCGGTGATGACGAGCGCGGCGCCTTTCACGGGACCTCAGGCCTCCTCAGGCCTTGCGCAACGATCGCCCGCCTGGTGGCCCCTTCGGCCTTGAAGTCGAGTTGCGGGCGCGGCTTGTTGTCGCTCTGGATGGACAGCAGGTAGTTGACCAGATTGGTGATCTGCTGGTCGTTCATGGGGCCGCCGTAGCGCACCCCCCAGGTCGGCATCGGCTCCCACGCCACCGTGGCGACGTCCTGGCCGGTGTGGCGCTGATAGATCTCGTGCAGGTTGGGCGCCTGCACGTCGGTCGGCTTGGCGTTCTTCACCCCGGGGGTGACGTAGCGCTTGACCACTCCGCCGGTGGCGTTGATGCCGTGGCAGCGGGCGCAGAACTCGACGAAGTTCTGCCGGCCCAGGGTGACCGACTCCTCCTGCTGGTGCTTGCCGGCGGCGCGCATGCGGCCCGGCTCGCGGATGTAGAGGAAGGGCAGCGCCACCGCCAGGAAGATGGTGAGCGCGACGCCTGCGAGCTGGTAGTTCTCGAGCATCCGGCCCTCGAGCGCCTCGTCGGTGGGGCCGGGGCGGCGCGAAGGGGGAGTGCCAGGCCCGGCCGCGCGGGCGTGCTCGCGCGCCCTGAACACCGCCGTGATCACGACCGCCAGCAGGATCAGTGCCGCGGGAAACAGGAACAGAAGGACGGTGCCCTTGCTCATGCCGCCCCTCCGCCGCCGACGCAGTGGGGGCCTTCCAGCGCCTGCCCGGTGGTGTTGGTGCCGCGCGGCGGGCCGGTGAGCACCTTCGCGGTGTCGACGGTGATCTGGTCGCCCTGCACGGTGATGGCGAAGCGGTCGAGCCCGCGGGGAGCCGGCCCCTCCTTGTACTCACCGGCCTGGTTGTACTTGGAGCCGTGGCAGGGGCACTCCCACCACTGCGAGGTGGCGCACCAGGGCACCCGGCAGCCGAGGTGGACGCAGCGCTGGTACAGGGCCATGTAGCCGCCGCCGGTGACGCCTGCGTACAGGCCCTCGGTGTCCTTGCCCTGGTAGGGCACCAGGTAGAAGCGGCCCTCGGGGATGTAGGCGTAGCCGTCGTTGGCCTTGATGTCGGCGTCGATCGAGGTCTTGGTGCCCGCCTTGATCTTGGTGCCGAAGCCCCCGGACAGGTTGGGCCAGAGGAAGTAGATCGTGCCGGCCCCGAACCCGGCCAGGCTCGCGAAGAGCCCCGTCAGCCAGGCCCGGCGCAGGAACGAGCGCCGGCTCACCTGGGGCCTCTTGGGCGCCGGCCGGGGGCGGGCCGGCTGGATCCCCGAGGTACTTGACATGGATGCGGTTTCCTTTGTCGTCGTGAGCGTGCGGAGGGGCTAGAACTCGAAGAAGACGCAGGTCTTGTCGGGATGGAGGTTGGAGGCGCAGTGCTGCGTCCAGGGCCAGACCCAGTTGAAGCCGGGGCCGCGGAAGAACGAGCCGGACAGCACCAGCACCGCCCAGAACATCATGAACATGGTGAACATCAGGATGGCCAGCTTGCGGTTCTCCGGCCGCATCGACGGGTTCTTGTCGAAGTACGGCGTGGCCGCGAGGACCAGCAGGGCGATCCCGGGGATGGTGACCCCGGCCACCATCGGGTGGAAGTAGCGCAGCAGCTCCTGCAGGCCGAGGAAGTACCAGGGCGCCTTGGACGGGTTCGGGGTGAGGTTGGAGTTGGCCAGCTCCCGCAAGGGAGCGTTGACCACCACCGAGAACACGGTCACGAAGGCGGCCATGGCGAACGAGGCCACCGCCTCGCGGATCAGCAGGTGGGGCCAGACGTTGACCTTGTCCTCCTGGCGCGCCTCGGTACGCTGGATGCCCTCGGGCGGGACCATGGCGAGCAGGCGGTGGGTCTCGCCCTGCTTGGCGGCCGCGCCGGCCTGGCCGGGCAGGCCCTTGGTGGCGACCGCCGACGCCACCCGCGCGGCGCGCTCCTCCGGCGTGAGCCGCCGGTTGCCGTTGCCCGCCGGCGCCGGCCTGGCCGCCGGGCGGCTCGGCGCGGCCGCCGCGGCTGGTGCCGCCGGTGCGGCGGCCGTTGCCGCCGGTGCCTCGGCCGCTGCCGCGGGCGCCGCCGCCTCGGCAGGGGCGGCGGCCTCAGCCGGCGCCGCCGTGGCGGCCACGCCGCGGTTGGCCCCGCGTGCCTTGCGGATCGCGACCGACTTCGCCTTGGCGCGGGCGGTGCGCTCGGACTCGCCGGCCGCGATCAGGCGGTCGTAGGTCTCCTTGTCCGGCGTTATTTCCTCTGCCATCAGGGTGCCTCCACGTCGCTGGTCCGGCGGCTGGGCGCCGGCGCTGACGCTGGTCTACAGCGGGCCGGAGATGCCACCGTCCTTGCGGATGCGCCAGAAGTGAACCGCCATGAAGATCACGGCCACGAAGGGCAGCGCCAGCACGTGCAGCACGTACCAGCGGATCAGCGTCTCAGGGCCGATCTCCACCGCTCCGAGCAGCACGAAGCGGACCTGGTCGCCGATCACCGGGGTGTAGCCCATCATCGAGGTGCCGACCGCCACCGCCCAGATGGCGAGCTGGTCCCAGGGCAGCAGGTAGCCGGTGAACGACAGCAGCAGGGTGAGCAGCAGCAGGACGACGCCGACCACCCAGTTGAACTCCCGCGGCGGCTTGTAGGCGCCGTGGTAGAAGACCCGAGCCATGTGCAGGAACACGGTGAACACCATTAGGTGGCCCGCGTAGCGGTGCATATTTCGCACCAGCTGGCCGAAGTTCACCGAGGAGGAGAGGGCCTGCATGTCGTTGTAGGCCAGCTCCTGCCCCAGCCCCGCCGACGGGCGGTAGAAGAACATCAGGTAGATGCCGGTGAGGGTGAGCAGGATGAAGAGGAAGAACGTGAGGCCGCCGAGGCAGAACGTGTAGGTCAGCTTGAGCCCGTGCCGCTTCACCTTCACCGGGTGGAGGTGGTACAGCACGTTGTTCATCATCGCCAGGGCGCGGTCCCGCGAGGTGTCGCGATAGCCGGGCCGGTAGATCGAGCCGGGCCGGAAGATCGACTTCCAGAACTGCGATTCCTGGGTCTGCTTCCACAGCTCCCCCGGCTTGGGGGGCCGTGGCGGCCGAAACCTCAGCGCCACACGTCTCTCCTCGAGCTCACCGGCCCGCGGCCCGCTGGGGCGCCGGCCGTCCCGGTTCGTTCCTCGGCGGCCATCGCCGCCTAGCCCTTCGCCCCGGTCTCGCCGACGCGGGCGTACCACAGGGCGCCGGTGGGGCAGCGGTCGATGCAGATGCCGCAGCGCACGCACTCGTTGTCGTCGATCACGAACAGCGCGTGCGACGACTGGGCCAGGGTGGTGACCTCCTGCTCGCCGTCGTCCCTGACGATCTCGGGGGCGAGCATGTAGATGCAGTCCCAGGGGCAGACGTCCTCGCAGGCACGGCAGAGGATGCACAGCTCCGGCGAGAGCGCGATGTGGCGGCGGGGCTTGATGCGGTCCTGCAGCCAGTTGGGGTCGACCGTGGTGAGCGTGTAGTCGTCGTGCATGCTCGGCTTGTTGGGGTTCATGCAGCGATCCCCTCGCGATCCTCGCTACCTGTAGCCACCAGTCGCCTCCCGCTTCTCCTCCCCGGAGGGCAGCTCCTTCGGGGTGCGCCGGTTGTAGACCTTGACACCCAGCCCGGCGGCGACCAGTACCAGCCCGTACCAGATCACCACGATGGTGTCGCGCACCATCTTCATGGGCAGGACCAGCTTGCGGAACCCGAGCGGGAGGGTGAAGTTGCGGGTCCACTTCAGCGTGCCGTCGGCGAAGTACAGCCACCACGACGGGGCCACGGCCATGGTCACGAACAACCCGGCCGTCAGCGCCAGCATCAGCAGCGCCAGCCCGAACCAGCGCTGGCCCTCGTTCCTCGGTCGACGAAGCGACACCCTGCGACCTCCACGGTCCTCGTGGTGAGCACGCCGTGCACACGTCCCCGTGCGGGACGAAGGCGTCGCGCACGCCCCCCAGCGTGCCGGCGGACGCTCCCGACGGAGCGGTCACCCGCCTGGGCGCATCGTAGCATCGACCCGGAAGGGCCACCACGCCCTTGCCGCGCAGGTCAACGCCAGTATCCGGGCACCGGCTGCTTGCACAAGCGCGCATTCGAGGCAAGCGGTGGCGAGGACCCCTTCCGCGCTCCCTAGCACTAGACTCGAAGAAATCTGTCGTCGCCCCGGCGAGGAGGCCGATGCCGCGTCGCACCTTGATCGGCGCATCCGCCACGCTGCTGGTGGCCGTCCTCGCCGTGCTCGTGGTGCGGGCGGGCGGCGGCGGCCACGGCCTGGCCCCCGAGAGCGGCACCGGCCAGGTCCGCGCGGTGGCCGCGAACGTGGTGGTGGTGCCGCAGAGGCAGCGCGCCGCCCTGCCCGCCTTCAGCGGGCCCACCGTGGCCGGCGGCTCCTTCGACCTGGCCGACCTGCGCGGCCACCCCGCGGTGCTGAACTTCTGGGCGTCCTGGTGCGGCCCTTGCCGCGCCGAGCAGAAGGGGCTGATCGAGGCGAGCAGGAACCTGCGGGCAAAGGGCGTCCGCTTCGTCGGGGTGGACATCCGCGACCAGCGCGCGGCCGCCAGCGCCTACGTCGACGAGTTCGGCGTGCCCTACCCCTCCCTCTACGACCATGCTTCGAGGCTGCCGCAGCTGCTCGCCGACCAGGGTCCCGACTCCCCGCCATACACCCTGGTGGTCGACTCGCACGGCCGCATCGGGGCGCGCCTGTTCGGCGCGCTCGTCGGCGGTCGCGCCACCCCCAAGGTCCAGGCGCAGATGCTCGCCGACCTGGTCGACCAGGTGGAGGGGGGCGGACCGTGAGCCTCGCCGAGCGCGCCCAGGAGATCGTCACCGGCGGCAACCTGCTGGCCGCCATGCTGGTGGCGGGGGCGGCCGGCTTCGTCTCGTTCGCCTCGCCCTGCGTGCTGCCGCTGGTCCCCGGCTACCTCTCCTACGTCTCCGGCGCCTCCGGGCAGGACGTGGAGCACGAGGGTGGGCGCTCCGCCGGCCGCGTGGTGCTCGGGGCGTTGCTGTTCGTGCTCGGCTTCTCGCTGGTGTTCGTCGCCCTCGGCGCCACCCTCGGCGCGCTCACCGACTGGCTGCGCATCAACCGCGGCGTGGTGCTGCGGGTTGCCGGCGTGCTGGTGATCGTCATGGGCCTGTTCCTCGCCGGGGTGGTGCGGCCGGCGTTCCTGTACCGCGAGCGCCGCCTGCGCATGGACCGGGTGCCTGGCGGGCTGGCCGGGGCACTGCCCCTCGGCATGGTCTTCGGGCTCGGCTGGACGCCGTGCATCGGGCCGACCCTCGGCGCCGTCCTCGGCCTGGCCGCTGGGGTCGGCGGCGGCGCCAGCCGCGGCGCCGTGCTGCTGTTCGCCTACTCCCTCGGGCTCGGCGTGCCGTTCCTGGTCGCCGCGCTCGGGGTGCGCCACGCGCTGGGCCGCTTCTCCTCGCTGCGCCGCCGCTTCCGCTTGTTCGAGCTGGCCGGTGGCGGCATGCTGGTGGTGATCGGCCTGCTGCTGGTCACCGGCCTGTGGGCCGACTTCCTCACCCGGCTGCAGGTCTGGGCCGGCTCGATCGCCCTGCCCCTGTAGCCGTCCCGTCCTTCCCAATCCGTCCCATCCCGAGGTTGCAATTGGCCGTCGAGGCGCCGCCAACCATCCGGCCGGAGCCGGAGCCGGGACCGCAGGCACCCGCGCTCGGCGAGCTGCTGCGGCAGGCCTGGCGCGAGTTCCGCTCGATGCGCACCGCCCTGGTGCTGCTGTTCGCGATCGCCGCCGCGTCGATCTTCGGCAGCCTGTTCCCGCAGCGGCCGATCTCGCCCCAGCGGGTCGAGCAGTACCTGCTCGACCACCCAGCGGCAGGGCCCCTGCTCGACCGGCTCGGCATGTTCGACGTCTTCGGCTCGGCCTGGTACTCGGCCATCTACGTGGCGTTGCTCGGCGCCCTGGTGGCATGCCTGGTGCCGCGCACCAGGGCGCTGCTGCGCATGCTGCGGGCGCGGCCGCCGCGGGCCACCGCCCGCTTCGAGCGCTACCACAACCACACCACGCTGGTGGCGGCCGTCCCACCCGGGGAGGCGACCGAGACCGCCAGCAAGGTGCTCGCCGGGCGGCGCTTCCGGCTGGCCGCCCACCCGGGCGGCGAGGTCGCCGGCGAGAAGGGCTACCTGCGCGAGGTCGGCAGCCTGCTGTTCCACGTCTCGTTCCTGCTGCTGCTGGTGGGGCTCGCCCTCGGCAAGGGCTTCGGCTACCGCGGCCAGATCAGCCTGGTCGAGGGTGAAGAGGCCGCCAACGCCAGGGTCAACTACGACAGCTTCAGCCCCGGCCGCTTCTTCGGGCCGGAGAGCCTGGCGCGCTTCACCCTGCGCCTCGACGACTTCGCCAACTCGTTCCACCCCGACGGCACCCCCAGCCAGTACGCCGCCAGCCTGGTCGCCTTCGACCAGTCCGGGCGCCAGCTGGAACACCAGACCGTGCGGGTCAACCGGCCGATGACCGTCGACGGGGTGCGGGTGTTCCAGTCCGACTACGGCTACGCCCCGCTGCTCAGGGTTACCGTCAAGGGCCGTGGCGGAAAGAGGCTCACCCCGCAGGACGGCCCCCTGCTGACCCTGCGCGACCCGGCCACCGAGGTCTCCAACGGCGCGGTCAAGCTGCCCATGCTCGACCCTCAGGTGGGGCTCGACGTGACCATGTTCACCGGGCTGGAAACCGGCGAGGGCCCCGGCGGCCGGCCCACCATCGCCAACGATCCCAGGCTGGTGAACCCGGTGCTGGTGGTCTTTCCCTGGGCGGGCGACCTCGGCGCCGACCGCGCCCAGAGCGTCTTCACCCTCGACCGCTCCAAGCTGCGGCCGCTCGCCGGGCGGCCGCTGATCATCCCGCTCGGCGGCAAGGCCAGCCTGCCGGGAGGCCTCGGCACGGTCGCCTTCACCGGGGTCAGGCAGTACAGCGTGCTGACGCTCGCGCGCGACCCGGGCGTGCCACTGGTCGCCGCCGCCGCCGCCCTGATCCTGCTCGGGCTGCTGCCGTCGCTGTACGTCACCCGCCGCCGCGTCTGGCTGCGAGCAGTGCCGGCCCCCGGCGGCTCCCGGGTGGAGCTCGCCGGGCTCGCCCTGCAGGGCAAGCCCGCCTTCGCCGAGGAGTTCCGGCGCCTGGTCGCCGAGGTCGAGCGCGCCTGGCGGGTCCCCGACCCGATCCCTCCCAGGAGGCGACTGATGTCCACCGCGAGGCTGGCCGAGCTGTCCGACACCCTCGTCTGGCTGGCGGTGCTCAGCTACGTGACCGCCGCCGTGCTGCTCGGCTTCGAGCTCGCCTACCGGGTGCGCTGGAGCGGCCGTGCCGGCGTGGCGGTCGCCGTCGCCGGGCTCGCCGCCAACGCCGGCGCCGCCCTCACCCGCGGGCTGGCGGCCGGTCGGGTCCCGTGGGGGAACATGTACGAGTACTCGGTGATGGTGGCCGGCGTCACCGTCACCGCCTGGCTGGTGTGGGTCGCCCGCCGCCGCGAGGTGCGGCCGCTCGGCACCTTCGTGCTGCTGCCCGCGGTGCTCGCCATCGCCGCCGCCGCCCTGACGCTACGGGTGCCCGCCGGGCCGCTGGTGCCCGCGCTCAACTCCGGCTGGATCAAGGTGCACGTGGTCGCGGCCATCATCGGCTCCGGCACGCTCTGCCTCGCCTCCATGTTCAGCGCCCTGTACCTGGTCGCCGAGCGGACGGAGCGCCGCTCGGCCGCGCGGCGGCCGCCGCTGGTGGCCGGCGGCGCCCGCACCGCCGACCGGGTCGAGGTCTCCGAGGTGATCGCCAGCTACGCGACCGAGACCAGCGAGGTGGGCGACCGGCGCGCGCCGGCTGGACCGAGGAGCGACGAAGGAGCGACGAGGGAAGCCGGCGCATCGAGCGCCGCTGGCCCAGCGAGCGTTTCCGTAGAGGAGCCCGACGGCGACGAGCGGCCGGCGGCCACGCCCGCCCCGGCCGGTCGTGTCCTCGCCCTGCTGCCCTCCGCCGAGAAGCTCGACGACCTGGCCTTCAAGACCACCGCCTTCGGCTTCCCGATCTGGACGTTCGCGATCATGGCCGGCGGCATCTGGGCGCAGTCCGCCTGGGGCCGCTACTGGGGCTGGGATCCCAAGGAGACCTGGTCGTTCATCATCTGGGTGATCTACGCGGCCTACCTCCACGCCCGCGCCACCGCCGGCTGGCGCGGCCGCGCCGCCGCCTGGGTGAGCCTGGTCGGCATGGCCGCCTTCGTCGTCAACTTCTACGTGGTCAACACCTGGGTCGTCGGGCTGCACTCCTACGCGAAATAGTCCCGCCGCCCAGCCGGGCTGCCTACCTCGTACCGATCTGTCAGTGCAAGAACCCTGTCAGGATCTGCACGAACCACTCCGGATCGTCGAGCCAGGGAAAGTGTCCGCCGCCCGGCTGCACGGCCAACTCGGCCTGACCGAACAGGCCGGCATACTCAGCGGCGCACTTCGGGGGGAGCGCGACGTCGTACTCGCCCGCGACGAGCAGGACCCGCGCCCGAAGGCGGGCGAGGGCGGATCTGGTGGCTTGCGGAGCTAGGGCACCGGCCGAGTAGTAGACGGCCGCCGCGTCCGCGTTCTTCTGGCTCGCCTGCTGGGCGAGGTGGGCCTGGCTGACGGCGTCCCATCGGCCGTAGGTGAACGGTGCGATCGCCGTCCAGTCAGCGGCCGTGGCGTCGCCCGACCAGATCCGCTCGAATGCGGCGAAGGCATCCGGGAACCAGGCCTCCCCTCGGCGCAGTTCGGCGACCTGCCGACGGTCCGAGTCGGTGATCTCCAGGCCTACCGCCCGGGGGCTGGGATCGACCAGCGCGAGGCGGCCGATGCGGTCTGGGTGGCGGGCGGCGTACAGCACCGCGAGCCCGCCACCAGCCGAGTGTCCCAACAGATCGATCCGGTCCAGCCCGAGGTGCGCGCGCAGCGCCTCGACGTCGTCGACCAGCCGATCACACCGGTAGCTCGCCGGGTCCGCCGGTACGGCCGATTCCCCGGTCCCGCGCAGGTCGAGCAAGACCAGCGAGCGGTGCGCGGACAACCCGCCCAGGTCACCGAGGTATGCCGAGGCAAGCATGGGGCCGCCGGGAAGGCAGATCAGCGGGTCACCCTCGCCGGCCTGGTGGTATGCAAGCCGCGTGCCGTCGGCACCGTAGAAGGTTGCCATGCAGAGATCATATGCGCTGCCCTGCTAGGGGCCTTCCGGCGGGATGTTGTGGTTGAGCCGGAACAGGTTGTCCGGGTCGTGGAGGGCCTTGATGGCGGCCAGCCGACGGTACGTCTCGGGCTCGAAGGCGCGTCGCACCCGGGCCGGGTCGGTGTCACCCGGGCCGAGGAAGTTGAGCAGCACCTTGCCGCTGTCGAAGGGCGCGATGGTGTCCCGCAGCGAGCGCAGGCCCGCGGCGACCGTCATCTCCATCCCGGGGAACACCGGGGTGACCGCGTAGAGGTTGAAGGCCGCGTCCCTGTGCCCGACCGCGCTCGGCTTCCGCGGCGGCCGCGCGAGGGCGCCGCCGAGGTGGCGGACCTCGACCATCAGCAACGGGGTCTGGCTGCCCCGACCGGCCGCCCGCAGCAGCGCGTCGGTGGTTGCGGGGCCGAGCTCGTCGAGCACGGCGGTGGTGTCCGTGGAGGGCAGCGGGTCGGTCGGGTCCATGTGGATCGCCCACGCCCCGGTGTAGGGCATCGGACCGACCCCGTCGAGGATCCGCTCGCCCATGGCCCGGAGCGGCGCGACCAGCGCCGCGCCCTGGTCGGCGCCGCCGACGTAGCAGACGCGCAGCGCCACCACGAAGCGGCCCCGCAGGGGCTCGGGCACCTGCGGCAGGCCGGGCAGGCGCACGAGCGCGATCGACGAGCTCATCTGCTCCGGAGCCGCGGCGATCCAGTCGCGGTAGGCTCCGAGCAGCTCGGCGGCCAGCTCGCCGGGGAAGATCAGCGCGCCGCCGAAGAGCCACATCACCCGGACCAGCTCGATCTCCAGCTCGGTGACGACGCCGAAGTTCCCCTTGCCGCCACGAACCGCCCAGTGCAGCTCCGCGTCCTCGACCGGGGAGGCGCGGTGCAGCGTCCCGTCGGCCGTGACCACCTGGAGGCTGCGCACGCGGTCGGCCGCCCAGCCGAAGGTCCGCCCCATCAGCGGAAGCCCGCCGCCGGTGGTGTAGCCGACCGCGCCGACGCCGGGTGCCGAGCTGCTGAGCGGGGCCAGCCCCGCCTGCGCCGCCTTCTGGACGACCTGCCGCCAGACCGTGCCGGCGCCGACCCGGGCGGTCCGCGCCTTGGCGTCGATGGTGACGCCGGCCATGCGCTCGGTGGTGACCAGCACGCCGCCGTCGCACGAGAGCGTGGCACCGTGACCCGTCCCCTTGACGGCGACCGGCAGGCCATGCGCCACGGCGAAGCGCACGGCGGCCGCCACGTCCCCCGGTCCCCTCGCGCCGACCACCAGCGCCGGGTGGGGGTCGAGCAGGCGGTTGAAGCCGAGGCGCTCGTCGTAGCCCGCCTCCCCTGGCAGCAGCAGCGGCCCGTCCAGGTCCCTGCGCAGGGCATCGGTCTCGCGAGCAGGAATGGTCACAGCGCCCCCAATTTCGGACCGCGTCGGCGCACGCGCTCCTGGAGCCATCGGACGCACGGCGCCGCCGCCGAAGCACTGCGACGACGAAACGACCCCGAGCCTGTTGGCTCGGGGTCGTCGACGCCGGGTCGCGCCCGCTGGCGCTCCCCTGGCCTCCTCGAGGGGCTCTGGGGAGCTCATCGCGCGCTCCGCTGGTGGGCGCGGCGGGCCTTGCGGGCGGCGCCGCGCAACGCGGCCGCACGCGCCTCGGCGCGCAGCTCGGCGATGTGTGCCGCGGCGGCTGCCGTGGTCACGTCGAGCACGGGGACCATCATGCGTCCTCCTCTCTACGACTCGTAATCTGTTAGGCACCGAAGTCATTCTACTGCTGTCTGTTAGACAAAACGCGAGTTGACATCGATGTTATTCCTATGAGACCAAGCATCCGCCGAACCGACTCTGGTGGCTTCGGCTCGCGGCCGGCTGGGCCGCGCCGCCGAGCCGGGCGTCGACACGGCGCCGACCACCGCCATACGATCTGGCTGTAGTGATTCGTCCGTGCCGTCTGCGGTCCCGCATCTCGCGGCGGCGTCCGCCGCCAGGCCGGCGTGTGAAGGTCTCGAGGTGCGCGTGGCCAGGAAGCAGAGCTCGTCGTCGCCCGGCGGCAGGTCGCCGGGCAAGGTGGTGCCCCTCAAGGAGGGGCCCGACGTGCTCCGCTCCACCCTGGACGACACCGACCTCGCCATCTTGCGTGCCCTGCAGGCCAACGCGCGTGCGACCTACACCGAGGTCGGGCGGGCGGTCGGGCTCTCGGCCCCGTCGGTCCACGACCGCGTGCAACGCCTGGAGCAGCGCGGCGTGATCCGCGGCTACCGCGCCGAGCTGGACCCCGCCGCCCTCGGACTCACCGTCCTTGCCCTGGTGAGCGTGCTGCCGAGCGACAACGCCAACGCCACGGCGATGGCGCGGGCGTTCGCCGGCATCGAGCACGTCGAGTCCGCCTACACCGTGGCCGGCGAGGAGAGCCACGTGCTGGTGGTGCGGACCGGCTCCATGGCCGAGCTCTCCGAGGTCCTGCAACGCCTGCGCGACGTCGACGGGGTGGCCCGCACCCGCACCGCCGTGGTGCTGTCGACCCCGCTGCAGCGCGGCCCGACGCTGTAGCCGCGACCTACAATCTCCCTTCCCCGATGCGAAGGAGGCGATGCGCATCAGCGAGCGCACGACGTCGCCGGCGTCCGAGCGCACCTCGGCCGGGGTGCGCCGCATGTTCGACCGCGTTGCGCCACGCTACGACCTGGCCAACACGGTCTTCTCGCTGGGCCAGGACCGCCTCTGGCGCCGCGCCGCGGCACAGGCGACCGGGCTGCAAGCCGGCGAGCTGGCGCTCGACCTGGCCTGCGGCACGGGCCTGCTCGCCGAGGAGCTGGCCCGGCTCGCGCCCGGCGCGCGCGTGCTCGGCCTGGATTTCTCCTGGGAGATGGTGCGCCGCGCGGCCGGCGAGCCGGCCGGCGCCCAGCCCTGGTTCGGGGTTGCCGACGCGCTGCGGCTCCCCTTGGCCGACGCCTCGGTCGACGTCGTCACCATCGCCTTCGGCCTGCGCAACCTGCCCGAGCCGGCGGTCGGCCTGCTGGAGCTCCGGCGCGTGCTGCGCCCGGGCGGGCGGCTGGTGGTGTGCGAGTTCTCCCACCCGACCGTGCCGCTGCTGCGCCAGGTCTACCGCCGCTACCTGACCAGGCTGATGCCGCTGGCGGCCCGCCGGCTCGCCTCCGACCCGGAGGCCTACGAGTACCTGGCCCGTTCCATCGGCGCCTGGCCGGACCAGGAGGGGCTGGCCCGCTGGCTCACCGAGGCCGGCTTCGAGCGAGTGCGCTGGCGCGACCTCTCCGGCGGCATCGTCGCGCTCCACTGGGGTGCCGTCGGCTGAGGGCGGTTGCGCGCTACGGCGCCGCACGGTGCCGCGCCCGGCATATGCTTCGCTGCGCCGGGCCATCGGCGTTGCCGGGTGTCCCGGGCCGTCCTACACTCCGGACGGGTGTTTGTGCCCGGTTTCACAAAGTCACGCGGGGGACGAGGTTGACCAGCCGGTACGACGCGATCGTTGTCGGTGGCGGGCCTGGTGGCGCCGCCACCGCCTACCACCTCGCCCGTGGCGGCGCCAGCGTGCTGCTGCTGGAGCGGTCCGCCTACCCGCGCGAGAAGGTCTGCGGCGACGGGCTCACCCCGCGCGCGGTCGCCGCGCTCGACGCCATGGGCCTGCGCGACACCTACCGCGACTGGTCGCGCAGCGCCGGGCTCAAGATCCACGGCGGCGGCGTGACGGTCGAGCTGCCCTGGCCCGAGCTGTCCGGCTTCCCCTCCTACGGGCTGGCGCGGCCGCGCACCGACTTCGACCAGCTCCTGGCGCGCCACGCCGAGAAGGCAGGGGCCACCCTCTGGGACCGCACCGAGGCGGTCGGCCCGCTGGTCGAGCACGGGCTGGTCCGCGGCGTGGTGGTGCGGCGCGACGGCGAGGACCCGGTCGACCTGCGCGCCGAGCTGGTGGTCGCGGCCGACGGCGCCTCCAGCCGCATCGCCCAGGCGCTCGGGCTCCACCGCGACCAGCGGCGCCCCATCGGGGTGGCGGTGCGCCAGTACGTCACCAGCGAGCGCGACCGCGACCCCTGGATCGACTCCTACCTCGAGCTGTGGCGCGGCGACGAGCTGCTGCCCGGCTACGGCTGGGTCTTCCCCATGGCCGACGGCACCCTCAACGTCGGGCTCGGGCTGCTCAACACCTCGGCGCACTTCCGCAACGTCAACTACCGGCGACTGCTGGCCGAGTGGCTGCCGACGGTGGGGCGGGAGTGGGGCTTCGGCGCCGCCGACGCGGTCTCGAGGCCGCGCTCGGCGCCGCTGCCGATGGCCGCCAACCGCCACCCGCCGGTGCACCGCGGGGTGCTGTTCGTCGGCGACGCCGCCGGGCTGATCAACCCGTTCAACGGCGAGGGCATCGACTACGCCATGGAGAGCGGCCAGCTCGCCGCCGAGACGGGGCTGGCGGTCCTCGAGAGCGGCGACCGCTCCGTCCTCACCCGCTACCGCTCGGCACTGGATGCGCGCTTCGGCGCCTACTTCTCGGTCGGCCGGGCGTTCGTGCGGGCGATCGGCGACCCCCGCGTGATGAACCTGGCCGCCAGGCACGGCCTGCGCCGCCCGACGCTCATGAAGGTGGCCTTCAAGCTGCTCGCCAACCTCTACGAGCCGCGCGGCGGTGACGCGGCCGACCGGGTCGTGAAGGCGCTCGTCCGCATGGCCCCGGCGCGGTGAGCGGCGTGGCCATCCCAGTTTGCGAATGCCGAGTTGGGGCACCTAGTCTGGCGCCGCTCTCGTCCAGGCGGCGACGCGGCACACCGCGGCGTGTGCGGCGCACCGCCACCCCCGTTGGAGGCCGCCCGTGAGCCTCGGATCGTTCGGCCCGATCCTGGTGATGATGACGCTCGCCACGCTGTTCGCCGTGGTGTCGATCGTGGTCTCGGCGTTCCTGGCTCCGCACCGGCCCAGCAGGGCGAAGTACTCGCCCTACGAGTCGGGCATCGAGCCGGGCCGGCTGCCGAAGGGCGAGCGCTTCCCGGTCAAGTTCTACCTGACCGCGATGCTGTTCGTGGTCTTCGACGTCGAGGTCATCTTCCTCTACCCGTGGGCGGTGGTCTTCCGCCAGCTCGCCCTGTTCGGCCTCGTCGAGATGGGCATCTTCATCGGCCTGATCGGCGTCGCCTACGTCTACGACTGGAAGCGCGGCGGATTGGAGTGGGATTGAATGCCCGGCACCGGTAGCGGGCTCGAGAAGCTGCCTGGCGGCATCCTGGTCACCACCGTCGAGAAGCTGGCCAACTGGGCGCGCACCGGCTCCCTGTGGCCGGCCACCTTCGGGCTGGCCTGCTGCGCCATCGAGATGATGGCCACCGGCGCCGGCCGCTACGACCTGGCCCGCTTCGGCATGGAGGTGTTCCGTGCCTCGCCGCGCCAGGCCGACCTGATGATCGTGGCCGGCCGCGTCTCGCAGAAGATGGCGCCGGTGCTGCGCACCATCTACGACCAGATGCCGGAGCCCAAGTGGGTCGTGTCGATGGGCGTCTGCGCCACCTCCGGCGGCATGTTCAACAACTACGCCGTCGTCCAGGGCGTCGACCAGATCGTCCCGGTCGACATGTACGTGCCCGGCTGCCCACCACGGCCCGAGATGCTGATGGACGGCATCCTGCGCCTGCACGAGAAGATCCGGAAGGGCGAGCCGCGCGGCCAGCTCGTGCTCGAGCCGGCCGCCGCCACCCGGACCAGCCAGGAGGCCTGAGCCGGTGCCCCCAGAGACCGCCACGCAGCCCCCCGACGCCCTGCAGCCCGTGCTGACCGGGCTGCGCGAGCGCTTCGGCGACGCCGTGCGCGAGGTCTCCGGCCACCGTGGCGAGGTCACCGTCGAGCTCGACCCGGCCAGCTTGGTCGAGGTCGCCACCTGGCTGCGCGACGAGCCGACGGCGGCCTTCGTCCACCTCTCCGACCTGTCGGGGACCGACTACCCCGAGCGGCCGGACCGGCTCTGCGTCGACTACCACCTGTACTCGCGCGAGCACAACGTGCGGCTGCGCCTCAAGGTGCGCGTCACCGTCGACCACCCGCACCTGCCAACGGTCACCGGCGTGTGGCCCACCGCCAACTGGCACGAGCGCGAGGTCTACGACTTCTTCGGGGTGCGCTTCGACGGCCACCCCAACCTGGTGCGCATCCTCATGCCGGAGGACTGGAAGGGCTACCCGCAGCGCAAGGACTACCCGCTCGGCGGCGTCGACGTCGACTACATCGGCGCCCACGTGCCACCCCCGGACACGCGACGCTACAAGGGGGGGTGGACCAGCACGTGAGCGACCCGGCGATCGACCAGGCCGTGGTCCGCCCCGGCGAGGCCAGCGACCTGCCCGAGCGGGCCGCGGCCCAGCACGTCACCCTGAACGAGCGGCGCGCCCAGCAGGTGCTCGCCATGGGCGGCGGCGACTGGGCCGAGGTCACCGCCCGCTCCCACGCCGAGGGCGACGACGAGCTGATGGTGATCAACATGGGACCGCAGCACCCCTCCACCCACGGGGTGCTGCGGCTGGTGGTCGAGCTGCGCGGCGAGGAGGTGATCTCCTGCCAGCCGGTGGTCGGCTACCTCCACACCGGCATCGAGAAGTCGGCCGAGTACCGCACCTGGGTCCAGGGGGTCACCTTCGTGACCCGCATGGACTACCTCGCGCCGATCTTCAACGAGGCCGCCTACTGCCTGGCGGTGGAGAAGCTGCTCGGCATCGAGGCGCCGCCCCGCGCCCAGGCCCTGCGGGTGCTGCTGATGGAGCTCAACCGGATCGCCTCCCACCTCGTCTGGCTGGCCACCACCGGCCTGGAGCTGGGCGCGCTCTCGGTGATGCTGTACGGCTTCCGCGAGCGCGAGGAGATCCTCGACATCCTCGAGGAGGTCACCGGGCTGCGCATGAACCACGCCTGGGTGCGGCCCGCCGGCGTCTCCCAGGACCTGCCCGACGGGACCGAGGAGCGGGTGCGGCGCTTCGTCGCCGACATGCGCGGCAAGATCGACGAGTACGAGACGCTGCTGACCCGCAACCCGATCTGGCTGGAGCGCACCCGCGGCATCGGCCGCCTCTCCGCCGACCAGCTCACCGGCCTCGGCATCACCGGCCCCATGCTGCGCGCCGGCGGCATCGCCCACGACCTGCGCAAGGCCCAGCCGTACTGCGGCTACGAGCAGTACGACTTCGAGGTGCCGACCGCCACCGACTCCGACGTGTACGCCCGCTACCAGGTCCGCATCGCCGAGATGCGGGAGAGCCTGAAGATCGTCGAGCAGGTGCTCGACTCCCTGCCGGACGGCCCGGTGATGGCCACCGACCCCAAGGTCGCCTGGCCGGCCCGGCTCGCCCTCGGCCCGGACGGGCTCGGCAACTCACCCGCCCACGTCCAGCACATCATGGGCGAGTCGATGGAGGCGCTGATCCACCACTTCAAGATGGTCACCGAGGGCATCAAGGTGCCGGCGGGCGAGGTCTACACCACCGTGGAGTCGCCCCGCGGCGAGCTCGGCTACCACGTCGTCTCCGACGGCGGCAACCTGCCCTACCGGGTCCACGTCCGCGACCCGTCGTTCGTCAACCTGCAGGCCGTCCCGGTGATGATGAAGGGCCTGCTGGTGGCGGACATCATCGCCGCCCTGTCCTCGACCGACCCGGTGCTCGGCGGCGTGGACCGCTGAGCCGCCCCCGACGACCAACGACAAGGAGACCCCCGCCGCCGTGCCCCTGACCGAACAGACCTTGGCCCGCGTCGAGGAGCTGATCGCCCGCTACCCGCAGCGGCGCTCGGCCATGCTGCCGCTGCTGTTCCTGGTCCAGGCGGAGGACGGCTACGTCTCCCCGGCGGGGGTGGCACAGGTCGCCGAGCTGCTCGGCGTGACCAAGGCCGAGGTGGGCGCCGTGGCCACCTTCTACACCATGTTCCGGCGCCGGCCGGTCGGCCGCTACCTGGTCTCGGTCTGCCGCACGCTCTCCTGCCAGCTGCGCGGCTCGCGCGAGATCGCCCAGGCGCTCTGCGAGCGGCTCGACGTGCCCCTTGGCGGCACCGACCCGTCCGGCATGGTGACCGTCGAGGAGGTCGAGTGCCTGGCCGCCTGCGACGGCGCCCCGGTGCTGCAGGTCAACACGGAGAACTACGAGCGCATCACCCGCCAGCAGGCGCTGGAGCTGACCGAGCGCCTGCTCGCCGGCGAGCTGCCGCCGCCGACCCTCGCCGCCGAGGGCGCGGTCACCGAGCCGTCCACCGCCGCGCTGCACTGGCGCCTCTCCGGCCTCGGCGAGCCCCCGCCCGAGCTGGCCGAGCGCGGCGGGGAGGCGCCATGACCGCCCAGGTCGAGGTGCTCAGCAGCCGCTGGAAGGACGGGCGGGCGCACCAGCTCGACCGCTACCTCGAGCTGGACGGCTACGCCAGCCTCGACGCCGCCTTCGCGAGCAGCCCGGCCGACCTGGTGCAGACGGTCAAGGACTCGGGCCTGCGCGGCCGCGGCGGCGCCGGCTTCCCCACCGGCATGAAGTGGGGCTTCCTTGCCAGGGGCACCGGCAAGCCGACCTACCTGGTGGTCAACGCCGACGAGAGCGAGCCGGGCACCTTCAAGGACATGGAGCTGCTGGAGCGCGACCCGCACGCGCTGGTCGAGGGCGTGATCGTCTCGGCCTACGCGATCGGCTGCAGCACCGCCTTCATCTACCTGCGCGGCGAGTGCGGCTTCGCCGGCCGCCGCCTGGAGGCCGCCCTCGCCGACGCCTACGGCCGCGGCCTGATCGGCCGCGACGTCAAGGGCTCCGGCTTCGACCTCGAGGTGGTGCTGCACCGCGGCGCCGGCGCCTACATCTGCGGCGAGGAGACCGCCCTGCTCTCCTCGCTCGAGGGCGAGCGCGGCCAGCCGAAGCTGCGGCCGCCGTTCCCCGCCGTCGAGGGCCTCTACCGGGCGCCGACCACGGTCAACAACGTCGAGACGATCGCCAGCGTGCCGTGGATCTTCCGCAAGGGCGTCGACTGGTTCCGCTCGATGGGCTCGGAGCGCTCGCCCGGGCCGAAGCTGTTCAGCGTCTCCGGCGACGTGCGCAACCCGGGCAACTTCGAGTTCCCGCTCGGCGTGCCGGCGCGCGAGGTGATCATGGAGGCGGCCGGCGGCATGCTCGAGGGCAAGACGCTCAAGGCGTGGACCCCCGGCGGCTCCTCCACCCCGATGCTGACCGCCGACCACCTCGACGTCGCCATGGACTTCGAGGGCATCGCCGGCGCCGGCAGCCTGCTCGGCACCGCCGCGGTGATCGTCATGTCCACCGACGTGTGCATGGTGCGCGCCTGCCTCAACTTCACCGAGTTCTACGCCCACGAGTCCTGCGGCAAGTGCACCCCGTGCCGCGAGGGCACCGACTGGATGCGCAAGATCCTCCTGCGCCTGGAGAGCGGGCAGGGTCGCGAGGAGGACCTCGACACCCTCGAGGACATCTGCGACGGGATCTTCGGCCGCTCCTTCTGCGCCCTCGGCGACGGGGCCACCAGCCCGATCATCTCGGCCCTGAAGTACTTCCGCGACGAGTTCAGCCAGCACGTCAGCGGCCACGGCTGCCCCTTCGAGGGCGGCCGGGTGGCCGTCGGCGTCGACCACTAGCAAGGTCCGGGGAGACAGTCCATGCCCGACCAGCCGACCACCGTGAAGGTCACCGTCGACGGCAACGAGCTCGAGGTGGCCCCCGGCACCCTGGTCATCCGGGCCGCCGAGCAGATCGGGATCGTGATCCCGCGGTTCTGCGACCACCGCCTGCTGGCGCCGCTCGGCGCCTGCCGGCAGTGCCTGGTCGAGGTGGAGGGCCAGCGCAAGCCGCTGACCGCCTGCACCACCACGGTGACCGACGGGATGGTGGTCAAGACCCAGGAGACCTCCCAGGTCGCCAGGGCCGGGCAGGAGAGCACCCTGGAGTTCCTGCTGATCAACCACCCGCTCGACTGCCCCATGTGCGACAAGGGCGGGGAGTGCCCGCTGCAGGACCAGACGCTCGCCCACGGGCCGGGCGAGACGCGCTTCATCGAGACCAAGCGGCGCTACGAGAAGCCCATCAAGATCTCCGAGACGGTCCTGCTCGACCGGGAGCGCTGCGTGCTGTGCGCCCGCTGCACCCGCTTCTCCGCCGAGGTCGCCGGCGACCCGTTCATCGAGCTGTTCGAGCGCGGCTCGCTCGAGCAGGTGGCGGTCTACGAGGACGAGCCTTATAAGAGCCATTTCTCTGGAAACGTGGTGCAGATCTGCCCGGTGGGCGCGCTCACCTCGCCCTCCTACCGCTTCCAGGCGCGCCCCTTCGACCTGAGCTCGGCCGAGGCCGTCTGCAACCACTGCGCCTCCGGCTGCAACCTGCGCGTCGACGCCCGCCGTGGCCTGGTCACCCGCCAGCTCGCCCGCGACAACGACGAGGTCAACCAGGCCTGGAACTGCGACCGCGGCCGCTACGGCTTCGCCTACGCGCAGAGCCCGAAGCGGGTGCTGATCCCGCACGTCGCCGAGGGCGGCAAGCTGCGCACCGCCTCCTGGTCGGAGGCGCTGCGGCGCGCCACGGACGCGATCAGGGCCGGACGCGGACGTGGCGCCGGCGTGCTGGTCGGCGGGCACCTCAGCGACCAGGACGCCTACGCCATGCAGAAGCTCGCCAGGGTCACGCTGCACAGCAACAACGTGGACGCCCGCAGCTGGCCGGGGAGCGCGGCCGAGACCGCCGTCACCGGCGCGCTGGCCGGCACCATCGGGCCGACCTACGCCGACCTCGACGGCGCCGCCGCCGTGGTCGTGGTCGACCTGGACCCGCACGAGGAGTCGCCCATCCTCTTCCTGCGCCTGCGCGCCGCCGCCCTGCGCAAGAACGCGCCGGTGCCGGTGGTCGCCGTCGGCGCGCGCCCCGGCCGCCTCGCCGAGTTCGCCACCGTGGTCGCGACCGTGCCCGGCGGGCAGGCCGACGCCCTCGGCCGCATCGGCAAGGGCCAGGGCGACGCCGGCAAGCTGCTGCGCGAGGCGGCGAAGGCGCGCCACGGCGGCGTGGTGGTGCTCGCCGGCTGGCGCGCCGCCGCGAGCGGCGGCCTGGCTGGTGCCGCCAGGCTGGCCAGCACCCTCGGCGGGCGCCTCGCCTGGGTGCCGCGCCGCGCGGGCGACCGCGGCGCGCTCGACGCCGGCGCCAGGCCCGACCTGCTCCCAGGCGGCCGCGCCGTGGACGACGCCGACGCCAGGCGGGAGCTGGGGGAGGCCTGGGGCGCCGAGCTGCCGGCCGAGCCCGGGCTGGACGCCCCCGGCATGCTGCGCGCCGCCGCCGACGGCGAGCTCGGGCTGCTGGTGCTCGCCGGGGTCGACCTGGTCCGCGACCACGGTCCCCGCGAGCTGGTCGAGCGCGCCCTCGCCAACGCCTTCGTGATCGCCGTCGACCACGAGCTGAACGAGACCACCAGGCACGCGGAGGTCCTCCTGCCAGGGGTCGTCCACGCCGAGACCGACGGCACCTTCACCGACTGGGAGGGCCGCGTCCAGGGGACGCGGCACGCCGTCGGAGTCGGCGGCGCCGCCCAGACCGTCTGGGAGCTGGCCGACCAGCTCTCCCTGCGGCTCGGGCTCGACCTCGGCCTGGGCAACCTCGACGCGGTGGTGGCCGAGACGGCGCGCTGGCGCGCCCGCCCCGAGGCGGGCGCGGTCACCCCGGCGGACGTGCCCACGGCCGAGCCCGCCGAGCTGGGCGGGCCGGAGGACGGCCTCGTCCTGGTCACCTACCCGCTGCTGCTGGACGGCGCTTCCCTGCTGGCCCGCGCGGCCGACCTCAACCGCGAGACCGAGGCGGCGTTCTGCGAGCTGCACCCCGACGACGCCGAGCGCCTCGGACTGGCCGACGGGAGCCGCGCCGCCCTCGACTTCGGCGACGGCGCCGACGCGGAGCTGCCCGTGCGGCTCTCCGCCGGGATCGCCCCCGGCAGCGTGTTCGTGCCGAGCAACCAGCCCGACCTGGCCCTCGGGGCGCTGCTGGGCCCGGCCCCGGCACGCCGCGTGGCCCTGCGGGCCGCCGGGGAGGTGGCGGCGTGATCTGGGACCTTTTCATCATCGTCGTCAAGGTCGTCGGCGTGTTCGCCTTCCTGATGCTGTCGGTGCTGTTCATCATCTGGCTGGAGCGCCGCGTGGTGGCGTTCATGCAGACCCGCATCGGCCCCAACCGGGTCGGCCCGTTCGGGCTGCTGCAGAGCCTCGCCGACGGCATCAAGCTGTTCTTCAAGGAGGACGTGCGGCCCACCAGAGCCGACCGCGTCCTCTACCCGCTCGCCCCGGTGCTGATGATGGTGCCGGCCTTCCTGTCGGTCTCGGTGCTGCCCTTCGGCGACCACTTCGGCAGCGAGCGCGCCCAGCTCACCGACCTCAACGTCGGCATCCTGTTCGTGCTGGCGATGTCGAGCCTGCAGGTGTACGGCATCGTGCTGGCCGGCTGGTCCTCCGGGTCGAACTACCCGCTGCTGGGCGCGGTGCGCTCCAGCGCCCAGATGATCAGCTACGAGATCGCCCAGGGCCTGTCGATCGTCGGGGTGCTGATGTACGCGGGCACCCTCTCGGCCGCGGGCATCGTCGCGGCCCAGCACGGCGACCCCATCATCGGCTTCATCCCGCGCTGGTACGTGGTGCCCCAGCTGCCCATGTTCGCGGTCTTCCTGCTGGCCGGCATCGCCGAGACCAACCGCGCCCCGTTCGACCTGCCAGAGGCCGAGTCGGAGCTGGTGGGCGGCTACCACACCGAGTACTCGGGGGTGAAGTTCGCCCTCTTCTTCCTGGCCGAGTACCTCAACATCATCACCGTCTCGGCGGTGGCCACCACCCTGTTCCTCGGCGGTCCCGACGGCCCGGTGGTGCACGGCTTCCTGCCGTGGCTGTGGCCCATCCTCTGGTTCGTGGCCAAGATCTACCTGTTCATCTTCGTGTTCGTCTGGCTGCGGGCGACGCTGCCGCGGCTGCGCTTCGACCGGCTGATGGCGATCGGCTGGAAGTACCTCATCCCGGTCGCGCTCGTCTGGGTCCTGGTCACCGGCGTGGTGCTCACCGTGAACGTCGGCGCGATCAGCCGCCGCGCGCTCTACGTCGGCATCGGGGTGGTGGCCCTCCTGCTGCTGCTGTCCACGCTGGTCCCACAGTCGAAGCCCGAGTCCAAGCCCACCGCCCCGGGAGGGTCGCCATCGTGATGCCTGGTGAGCTGCTCAAAGGTCTCTCGGTGACCTTCCGGAGCATGTTCCGCAAGCCCAACACCGTGCAGTACCCGGAGGTGAAGCGCCAGGTCGCGGCCCGCTTCCACGGCCGCCACCAGCTCAACCGCTACGACGACGGGCTGGAGCGCTGCATCGGCTGCGAGCTGTGCGCCTACGCCTGCCCCGCCGACGCCATCTACGTCCAGGGCGCGGACAACACCCCGGAGGCGCGCTACTCCGTCGGCGAGCGCTACGCCGCCATCTACCAGATCAACTACAACCGCTGCATCTTCTGCGGGCTCTGCATCGAGGCCTGCCCGACCCGAGCCCTCACCATGACCAACGAGTACGAGCTCTCGGCCGACACCCGCCAGGACCTGGTCTACGACAAGCCGGACCTGCTCGCGCCGGTGCCAGCCGGGGTCAAGCCGCCGCCGCACGCCGACGCGGTCGACGGGCCGCCGACGATCGGCCGCTACGGCCCCCAGGCGTCGCTGTCCCAGGAGTCCGGTGAGCCGGTGTGGGCGCTGCTGCGGGCCCAGGAGTCCAGCCAGGCCGACCGCGAGCTGCCCACCGAGGAGGTCACGCCCAGGTGACCGTCCTGGCCGTCACCGCGACCGAGCGGGCCGAGTTCCTCGTCTTCGTGCCCCTCGCCGTGCTCAGCGTGGTCGCTGCCGTCGGCATGGTGCTGAGCCGCAACGCCGTCTACTCGGCCCTGATGCTGGTGGTCAACTTCTTCTGCCTGGCCGGCTTCTACGTGCTGCTCGAGGCGCAGTTCATCGCCGCGGTGCAGGTGATCGTCTACGCCGGCGCGATCATGGTGCTGTTCCTGTTCGTGCTGATGCTGCTCGGCGTCGGCAGCGAGGACGTGCTGAAGGAGACCATCCGCGGCCAGCGGGTCGCCGCCGCCGTGCTCGGCCTGCTGCTGCTCGGCGGGGTGGGCTTCGCCCTGGCCAACGGCGGGCTCGGCGGCGGCGCCGGCAGCCTGGCCGCCGCCAACTCCGCCGGCAACGTGCAGGCCATCGGGCGGCTGCTGTTCACCCGCTACGTGTTCGCCTTCGAGGCGGTCGGCCTGCTGCTGGTGGTCGCGGCGGTCGGCGCCCTGGTGCTGGGGAAGCGGCGCCCATGAAGGTCGGGACCAACGCCTACGTGCTGCTGTCGGCGCTGCTGTTCACCATCGGCGTGGTGGGGGTGCTGATCCGGCGCAACGCCATCGTGGTGTTCATGTGCGTCGAGCTGATGCTGAACGCGGTAAACCTGTCGTTCATCGCCTTCGCCCGCGCCGCCGGCAGCCTCGACGGCCAGATCCTCGCCTTCTTCGTCATGGTGGTCGCCGCCGCCGAGGTGGTCGTCGGCCTCGGCATCCTGGTGGCCATCTTCCGCAAGCGCTCGTCGGCCAGCGTCGACGACGTCAACCTGCTCAAGGGGTGACGGTGCCCTGAACCCCCACGGTCCGCTCCGCCTGGTCCCGCTGCTGCCGCTGCTGCCCGCGGCCGGCTTCGCCGTCAACGTGCTGGTCGGCCGCCGCCTCGGCAGGGCGGCCGGCTGGCTCGCCACGGCGCTGGTGGCGGCCTCGTTCGTGGTCGCCGTCGCGGCCTTCTTCACCCTGCTCGGCGGCGCGGCCGACGCGCGCACGGTGGTGCTGCGCGGCTACGAGTGGCTCAGCGTCGGCGACCTGCGGGTCGCCTTCGACCTGCGCTTCGACCAGCTCTCGGCGGTCATGGCCATGGTGGTCACCGGGGTCTCGGCCCTGATCCACCTCTACTCGATCGGCTACATGGCCGGCGACGAGCGCATCGCCACCTTCTTCGCCTACCTCAACCTGTTCGTGGCGGCCATGCTCACGCTGGTGCTCGCCCAGAACTTCCTGGTGATGTTCCTCGGCTGGGAGGGCGTCGGGGTCTGCTCGTACCTGCTGATCGGGTTCTGGTTCAACCGGCCCCTGCCGGTGGTGCAGCCGGGCGCGCGCTTGGACCCCGACACCCCGGACGAGACCCAGGAGGTGTGGGCGCCGCCGGCGGCCAAGAAGGCGTTCCTCGCCAACCGCATCGGCGACGTCGGCTTCCTGCTGGCCATGTTCCTGATCTTCCAGCGGCTCGGCAGCCTCGACTTCGACGACGTGTTCGGCCGGGCGCAGCGCTCCGTGGGCGTCGCAGGCGGCGTCGCGCACCTCGGCTCGGTGACCATTCCCGGCCTCGGCGCCGGCGCCGCCACCGCCGTGGCGCTGCTGCTGTTCCTCGCCTGCGCCGGCAAGAGCGCCCAGATCCCGCTGTTCGTCTGGCTGCCCGACGCGATGGCCGGCCCCACCCCGGTGTCCGCCCTGATCCACGCGGCCACCATGGTCACCGCCGGCATCTACCTGGTCGCCCGCACCCACGTGCTGTTCGAGGCGTCCAAGACGGCCGCCGCCGTGGTGGTGGTCATCGGCGCGCTCACCGCGCTGCTGGCGGCGCTGATCGCCGTCGGCCAGGACGACCTGAAGAAGATCCTGGCGTACTCCACCGTGTCGCAGCTCGGCTACATGTTCATCGCCGTCGGGCTGGGGCCGATCGGCTACGCCGCCGGCCTGTTCCACCTGGTCACTCATGCCTTCTTCAAGGCACAGCTGTTCCTCGGGGCCGGCTCGGTGATGCACGCCAACGACGGCGACACCGACGTCAAGCACTTCGGCGGGCTGCGCCAGGCGATGCCGCTCACCTGGTGGACCACGGTGGCCGCGTGGCTGGCGATCATCGGCTTCCCGCTCACCGCCGGCTTCTACTCCAAGGACCAGATTCTCGCGGCGGCCTTCAGCCACGGCGGCGTTGGCATGTTCGCCTGGGTGGTCGGCGTGCTCACCGCCGGGCTGACCGCGTTCTACATGTCGCGCCTGGTGTTCCTCACCTTCCTCGGCGAGCCGCGCTGGCTGGAGGGCCGCCACCCGCACGAGTCGCCGAGCGTGATGACCGTCCCCCTGGTCGTGCTCGGCGCCTTGGCGCTGGTCGCCGGCCTGCTGCTCACCGGCGGCGGCCTGTCCGGCGGGCCGCTCGCCCGCTTCCTGGAGCCGGTGCTGGTCGGCGCGCTGCCGGCCCCGCTCGAAGGGGAGGGCTCCGCCCAGGCGTTCCTGCTCTCGGCGCTGGCCACCCTGGTCGCCGCCGGCGGCCTCGCGGTGGCCTGGTGGCTCTACCTCTCCGGCCGGGTCGACTGGCTCGAGCAGCGCCGCCGCCGTGCCGGAGCCTGGCGGGCGCTGGCCAGCGGGCTCTACGTCGACAAGGCCTACGAGCTGGTCACGGTCCAGCTCGACGGGGCCGTCGCCAGGCTGGCCGATCTGTTCGACCGCCGCGTGGTCGACGGCGTGGTCGACGGCCTCGCCGACACGGTCGCCGCCGCCGCCCAGCGCGGCCGTAGCCTGCAAACCGGCCTGGTCCGCACGTACGCCGTCGGCGTGCTCGGCGGCGCCGTGCTGATCGTCGCGTTCCTCGTCGTCCGCGCCACCTAGGAGCCCTGCCCGTGCTGCTGACCGTCACCGTGTTCGCCCCGCTCGCCGGGGCACTGCTGCTCGTGGCCATCCCGTCCAGGCGGGCCGCCGGGGGGTCCGGGGGGCTCGAGAGCGAGGCCGGAGCCCCAGTGGCGGGCGGCCACGCAGAGCCGAGCGGTAGCCCCCCGGTGGATCACGGGCCCGGGGAAGACCAGCCTCTCGCGCGCTGGCTGGGGCTGGCGGTCAGCCTGGCCGTGCTCGGCATGGCGGTGGCGCTCGCGCTGCGCTTCGACCGTGGCGAGGCCGGCTTCCAGCTCGGCCAGCAGGCGGACTGGGTGCGCTCCCTCGGGGTGCGCTACAAGGTCGGGCTCGACGGCGTCAGCCTGCCCATGGTGCTGCTCACCGCCCTGCTCACGCCGCTGGCGATCATCTCCTCGTGGCGCATGAGCGACCGTCCCCGCGCCTACGTCGCCATGCTGCTGGTGCTCGAGACCGCCATGCTCGGCGTGTTCGTCGCCCTGGATCTGTTCCTGTTCTACATCTTCTGGGAGGCCGTGCTGGTCCCCGCCTACTTCCTGATCGGCTCGTGGGGCGGCGAGCGGCGCGTCTACGCGGCCGTGAAGTTCTTCCTCTACACCCTGCTCGGCGGGCTGCTCATGCTGGTGGCCATCGTCGCCCTCTGGTACCTGCAGTCGAAGGCGGCGGGCAGCGGCAGCTTCGACTACGAGACCCTGCGCGACCTGTCCAAGAGCGACGGCGCGCAGCGCTGGCTGTTCCTCGGCTTCTTCGCCGCCTTCGCGGTCAAGACCCCGCTGGTGCCGTTCCACACCTGGCTGCCGCCCGCCTACGTGACCGCACCCACCTCGACCACGGTGCTGCTCGCCGGCGTCATGTCCAAGCTCGGGGCCTACGGCTTCATCCGCTTCTGCCTGCCGCTGTTCCCCGACGCCGCGCGCTCCTTCGCCCCCGCCGTGAGCACCCTGGCGGTGGCCGGCATCCTCTACTGCGCGGCGATCGCCACGGTGCAGCGCGACTTCAAGCGGCTGGTCGCCTACTCGTCCGTCTCCCACCTCGGCTTCGTGGTGCTGGGCGTGTTCGCCCTCAACACCCAGGGGCTGGCCGGCGCCGTCTTCTACATGGTCGCCCACGGGCTCACCATCGGCGGGCTGTTCTTCCTCGCCGGCATGCTGGAGGAGCGCCGCGGCACGCGGCTGGTCAGCGACTTCGGCGGGCTGCAACAGGCCGTGCCGCGCATGGCCGGGGTGATGCTGGTCCTCACCCTCGCCGCGGTCGCCCTGCCCGGCCTGGTCGGCTTCGTCGGCGAGTTCCTGACCCTGCTGGGCGCGTTCGGGGCCAACCGGGCCTTCGCCGTGCTCGGCGCCGGCGGCGTCATCCTCGGCGCCGTCTACCTGCTCTGGGCCTACCAGCGGATGTGGCAAGGCCAGCTAACAAACCCGGAGAATCGCTCCGTCCCCGACCTCGACCGGCGCGAGTGGGCGGTGCTGGCCCCGCTGCTCGCCGCCGTCATCGTCCTCGGCCTGTTCCCACGGCCCATCCTCGAGCGGGTGGAGCCGTCGGTCCAGCGCGTCGTCGAGCTGGCCGGCGCCGCCGGCCAGCGTCCCGCCGCCCTCGTCCCCACCCAACCGAGACCCTGACCACAGCCGGGGCCGCGCCCCGGGCCACTTGGAGGCACCCGTGCACGTCCTGGCCCAAGCCGCCGAGACGCCGCTCAACCTGCCGCAGATCGAATGGCGCGCGGTCGCGCCGGAGCTCGCCCTGGCCGTCACCGGCCTGGTCGCGCTGCTGGTGGTGGCCTGGTGGCCGCGTGCCCGCCGCGACCTGCTGGCCGCCATCTGCCTCGCTGGCATCGCCGCGGCGGCGTGGCTGACCTGGTGGAACTGGGACATCGCGAAGACCGCCTTCGAGGGCGCGGTGGCACTGGACGGCATCACCCGGTACGCGCGCCTGGTGCTGCTCGCCGTCGGCGCGCTCGCGGTGCTCATGGCCGCCGAGGACGGCTCCCGTGACCCGGACGCGCCTCCCGAGGTGTTCCCGCTGCTGCTGTTCGCCCTCACCGGCATGGTCCTGCTCGCCGCGGCCTCCGACCTGCTGGTGGTGTTCATCGCCCTGGAGCTGCTGTCGCTCAGCCTCTACGTGATGGTCGGGGCCACCCGCCGCCTGCGCGCCGAGGAGGCGGCGATGAAGTACTTCCTGCTAGGGGCGTTCTCCTCCGCGTTCCTGCTGTACGGCATCGCGCTCAGCTACGGCGCCACCCGCACCACCAACCTGCTCGGCATCGCCAGGGCCGTCGGCGACCCCACCGTGTCGTCCGGGCTGCTGCTGGCCGGGGTCGGGCTGCTGTCGGTCGGCTTCTTCTTCAAGGTGGCGGCGGTTCCGTTCCATCAGTGGACGCCCGACGTCTACCAGGGCGCGCCCACCCCGGTGACCGCATTCATGGCGGCCGGCACCAAGACCGCCGGGTTCGCGGTGTTCCTGCGAGTGTTCGCCGGCGCGCTCGGCGGGCTGGTGGTGAGCTGGCGCCCGGTGGTCGCGGCGGTGGCGGTCGCCACCATGCTGCTCGGCGCCGTGCTCGCCCTCGTCCAGCAGGACCTCAAGCGGATGCTCGCCTACTCCTCCATCGCCCACGCCGGCTACCTGCTGCTCGGGCTGGCCGCGGCGGCGACCCGGCCGGAGGGCGTCAGCGCCTCCATGTTCTACCTGCTGGCCTACGCCTTCATGGTGATGGGGGCGTTCATGGTGGTGCAGTACGCCGGCCGTGCCCCGGCAGCGGCACCCGAGGCGGCGGCCGGGGCTGACGCGCTTCAGCCAATCAGCCCGGTCGGCGCCGGCGTCCGTGTGGCCGAGGTCGCCACGCCGACGACGGCGGTGGTCCGACCGTTGGGCACGGGCACCGCCACCTTGGCCGCCGGTCCGCCTGCCGCGAGGGCCGCCACCGCGACCGTGGAGCCTGACGGGAGCGCCGCTGGCAGCACCGCGCCCGCGCCGGCAGGCGCCGGGACCGCCGCCGTCGGGGCGGCCGCGACCGTGGAGCCGGTCGAGCGCTCCTCGATCGACGACTTCCGCGGCTTCGGGCGGCGCCACTTCTTGCCGGCGCTGTTGCTGGCCATCTTCCTGCTGTCGCTGGCCGGCATCCCGCCGCTGGCCGGCTTCTGGGCGAAGTACTACCTCTTCCAGGCCGCCGTCGACGCCGGGCTCACCTGGCTGGTGGTGGTCGCCGTGGTCGCCTCGGTGATCTCCGCCTTCTTCTACCTGCGGGTGATCGTGGCCATGTTCCTCGAAGAGCCGACCGGGAAGGCGGTCGCGGGATCGAGCTCTTGGGCGCTCCGGATCGCCCTCGGCGTGGCCGGCGTGCTCACCGTGGCCATCGGCCTGGCCCCGCAGGTCCTGGTGAGCGCGGCACAGGCGGCCAGCAGGATCCTGGGTTGAAGGTCCGCGCCGCCGACCCGCTGCTCCCGGACGATCTGGCCGGGGTCGGGGCGCAGGCGCGGGTCGGCCTCGAACGGGTCGAGGAGGCGCTGGCCGCGGCGGTGGCGAGCGCCGACCCGTTCGTGCAGGAGGCGGCCAGCCACCTGCTCGACGCGGGCGGCAAGCGCTTCCGTCCCACCCTGGTGCTGCTCGCCGGCCAGTTCGGCGACCCGGACGAGCCGCGCCTGGTCGACGTGGCCGTCGCCATCGAGCTGACCCACCTGTCCACGCTGTACCACGACGACGTGATGGACGAGGCCAAGGTCCGCCGCGGCACCGCATCGGCCAACGCCCTCTACGGCAACAAGCTCGCCATCCTCACCGGCGACTACCTGTTCGCGCGGGCCTCCGAGGTCACCGCGAGGCTCGGCAACGAGGCCGTCGGCGTGCTGGCCGCCGCCATCTCCCGCATGGTCGAGGGGCAGATCCGCGAGTCCCGCGGCCCCCACCCCGGCCAGGACCCCGTCGAGCACTACATGTCGGTGCTCGCCGACAAGACCGGAGCGCTGATCGCCGCCGCCTGCCACCTCGGGGCCATGCTGGCCGGCGCGTCGCCCACCGCGGTCGAGGCCCTCACCGAGTACGGCGAGCGTGTCGGCGTCGCCTTCCAGCTTCGCGACGACCTGCTGGACATCGCCAGCGAGTCGTCCGTTTCGGGCAAGGCGCCAGGCACCGACCTGCTCGCCGGGGTGCGCACCCTGCCCGTGCTGTTCCTGCTGCGCCGCGGCGGCCCCGAGGCCGAGCAGCTCACCAGCTTCCTCGAGGGCGGGCGCGACCGCCGGGCGCTCGACCGCGTGCTCGGCACGGTGCGCGGCTCCCCCGCCTTCGAGGAGGCCCGCCGCGCCGCCGACGCCGAGGCCGAGCGCGCCAAGGCCGCCCTCACCAGCCTCCAGCGCGGCGCCGCCCGCCAGGCCCTCGACGAGATCGCCGACCGCGTCCTGGACCGCAGCGCCTGAGCAACCCGCGCTCGCCCCGGCGCGCCGGGTACGGCACCGCGCAGCAGTGCGGCAAGCGGTGTACTGCCGCTCGCTGCTTCGAGGCTGCTGGCCAGTGCCCGGGCACTCGCCGGCCACCGCCCGAGCTGTCGGGCGGCCGTGACATCCTGGACGCATGGCGACCCGAGAGGCGGCGCGCATGCCGGCCGCCGCACAGGTCCGGCGCATGAAGGCGCTGGTGCGCTCCTCGCCATGGATGATGGAGGTGCTGCGGGCGGTGCGGGACTGCGACCCGCCCGACTGGTGGGTCGGTGGTGGCGTGCTGCGCGACCTGGTCTGGGACCCGCTCCACCGCGGCGCCTTCGACCCCGCCATGGTCAAGGACGTCGACGTCGCCTTCTACGACCCCACCGACCTCCGGGCGGAGCGGGACCAGGAGGTGGAGCGGGCACTCGTCGCCCGCCTGCCCGGGGTCAAGTGGGACGCCAAGAACCAGGCGGCCGTGCACACCTGGTACCCACGCCGCTTCGGCTTGAAGGTGGAGCCGCTGGCCTCGGCGGCCGACGGCGTGTCGACCTGGCCGGAGACGGCCACCGCGGTGGCGGTCCGCCTGGAGCGCCGGCCGGGCGACGGCGAGCCGGACGGACGCCTGCTGGTGACCGCCGCCCACGGCCTCGACGACCTGCTCGTCGGGGTCTGGCGCCGCAACCCGCGCCGCGTGACGGTGGCCGAGTACCGCCGCCGCCTCGTCGCCAAGCGGGTCTCCGAGCGCTGGCCCAAGGTGGTCGTGGTCGACGGCTGACACGGGACCGCCGTCGCGCCTGATGCCGTCTACCTCGGCATCCAGGCGCTGGCCGCCGTCGTCAGGGGCGACCTGCGCTCGGCGGCGACCCGGCGCCGGCCCGGGCGGCTGCGGCGAGTGAGCGGGGTTACGCGGCGGTTGCGGCACGGGCGCGGTGTCCCGCCCGGTCGGGTTCGGCAGGATGGTGGGGTGCCGGCGGCGGCGGGTCACGCGGCGGGCGGGGGTCGCTGGTTGGCGTAGTGGCGGGTTGGTGGGGCCAGGGTGACCTGCCCGCTGGCAGGGTCGCGGCCGAGCCGCCAGCCGCCTTCGTGAACGGCGCGGTGGTGGGTTCGGCACAAAAGGACCAGGTTGTCGAGGCTGGTGGGGCCGCCGTGGAGCCAGTGGACCAGGTGGTGGGCGTCGGTCCACGGCGGCGGGCGGTCGCAGCCGGGGGCGGCGCAGCCGCCGTCGCGGACGGCGAGGGCGCGGC
>WNGE01000611.1_pt1 | contig 46761 bp, 50 predicted proteins | sample 5400651 | NCBI WGS metagenome assembly WNGE01 (sample SAMN13153370, study PRJNA577476) | soil metagenome | isolation source: 60 cm soil or saprolite under grassland replicate 2 | place: USA:California | collected 2016-06-15 | reverse complement strand
GGCTTACGCGGCATCAGCATTGGTCAGCCCTCCTGCTGCTCGACCGGCGCGACCGCACCGGAACCAGCTGCCATGTTGACCTCGTCGGCACCGGCCGGAGCTGCCGCAGGGACCGGCTCGACCGCGGCGCGGCCGGCCTCGGTACCACCGGCGGTCGTTCCGGAGGAGCCGGAACGCAGCCGGCGCGGCCGCTCGGGCCGCTCGGCACGCTCCCGGCGCGGGCGGGCGGGACCCGGCTCGGCCGGCGCCTCCCGACCCGGTACGGCGTCGCCCTTATAGATCCAGACCTTCACGCCGATGCGCCCGAAGGTGGTACGCGCCTCGAAGAACCCGTACTCGATGTTGGCGCGCAGCGTGTGCAGCGGTACCCGGCCCTCCCGGTAGAACTCGCTGCGGGACATCTCGGCGCCGCCCAGGCGCCCGGCGCACTGCACCCGGATGCCCTTGACGATCGGGTTCTTCATGGCCGACTGCATCGCCTTGCGCATCGCCCGGCGGAAGCTGACCCGGCTGGACAGCTGCTCGGCGATGCCCTGCGCAACCAGCTGGGCATCCGACTCGGGGCTCTTGACCTCAAGGATGTTGAGCTGCACCTGCTTGCCGGTGAGCTTCTCCAGCTCGCCGCGGATCCGGTCGGCCTCGGCGCCCTTGCGGCCGATGACGATGCCCGGACGGGCGGTGTGGATGTCGATGCGGACCCGGTCCCGGGTGCGCTCGATGTCCACCTTGGAGATGCCGGCGCGCTCCAGGCCCTTGGACATCATCTTGCGGATCTTGACATCCTCCGCGATGTAGTCCTTGTACAGCTTGTCGGCGTACCACCGGCTCTTCCAGTCGGTCGAGATGCCGAGCCGGAACCCGTGCGGGTGAACCTTCTGACCCATTACTCGGTCTCCTCCTCGGCCGCCGTGCTGGCCGCCGCTTTCTTCGCTGCCTTCTTGGCCGGCGCCTTCTTGGCGGCGGGGGCCGGCGCCGCCGGCTCCGTGTCCTCCGCGGGCTCGGTCGCCTTCGCGGGCGCGGCCTTCGCCGCGGCCTTCCTGGCCGGGCCCGGCCGGACCGGGGCCGCTGTCGCGACCGACTCGACCACGACGGTGATGTGGCAGGTGCGCTTGCGGATCCGGTACGCCCGGCCCTGCGCCCGCGGCCGGAACCGCTTCAGCGTCGGGCCTTCGTCCACGTACGCCTCGGCGACCAGGAGCGAGTCCGCATCGAGCCGCTCGTTGTTCTCCGCGTTGGCGATGGCACTGGCCAGCACCTTGTACACCGGCGTGCTGGCCGCCTGCGGCGCGAACTGCAGCACGGTCAGCGCGTCCTTCGCCGGCAGGCCGCGGACGAGGTTGACCACGCGGCGCGCCTTCGTCGCGGAGATGCGTACGTGCCGCGCGACCGCGCGCGCGCCCGGAAGCGCGACGTCGCTCTTGGTTGGCATCGAGTGTCCCTATCCTCTTCCCGTGACCCGCCTTACCGGCGGCGGCTCTTCCGGTCGTCCTTCTCGTGACCCTTGAACGTCCGGGTCAGCGCGAACTCGCCGAGCTTGTGTCCCACCATCGACTCGGTCACGAACACGGGTACGTGCTTGCGCCCGTCGTGTACGGCGATCGTGTGGCCGAGCATGTCGGGCACGATCGTCGAACGCCGCGACCAGGTCTTGATGACGTTCTTCGAGTTCCGCTCGTTCTGCGTATCCACCTTCTTCATCAGGTGGTCGTCGACGAACGGACCCTTCTTCAGGCTGCGCGGCACTGGCTTATCCCCGCTTCCGGTTGGCGTAGCGACGGCGGACGATCAGCTTGTCGCTGGGCTGGTTGCGCTTGCGGGTACGGCCCTCCGGCTTGCCCTTCGGGTTGACCGGGTGGCGACCGCCGGAGGTCTTACCCTCACCACCGCCGTGCGGGTGGTCGATCGGGTTCATCGCGACGCCCCGGACGCTCGGCCGCTTGCCCTTCCAGCGCATCCGGCCGGCCTTACCCCAGTTGATGTTCGACTGGTCGGCGTTGCCGATTTCACCCACCGTGGCCCGGCACTGCACGAGCACCCGCCGGATCTCGCCGGAGGGCATCCGCAGCGTCGCGTAGTCACCCTCCCGACCGAGGAGCTGGATGCCGACGCCCGCCGAACGGGCCAGCTTCGCGCCGCCGCCGGGCCGCAGCTCCACCGCGTGGATGGTGGTACCAACCGGGATGTTGCGCAGTGGCAGGTTGTTGCCCGGCTTGATGTCGGCCGTCGGGCCGGACTCCACCCGGTCGCCCTGCTTGAGGTCCTTCGGCGCGATGATGTAACGCTTCTCGCCGTCGGCGTAGTGCAGCAGCGCGATCCGGGCGGTGCGGTTGGGGTCGTACTCGATCTGCGCGACCTTGGCCGGTACCCCGTCCTTGTCCACCCGCTTGAAGTCGACCAACCGGTACTGCCGCTTGTGGCCACCGCCCTGGTGCCGGGTGGTGATCCGGCCGTGCGCGTTGCGGCCACCCTTGCCGTGCAGGGGTACCAGCAGGGACTTCTCCGGCGTCGACCGGGTCACCTCGGCGAAGTCGGCGACACTGGAGCCGCGACGACCGGGCGTGGTCGGCTTGTACTTACGAATAGGCATCTGTCAAACCCCTCAAACCACCGGGCCGCCGAATTCTTCGATCCGGTCCCCGTCGACGAGCTTCACGAGCGCGCGCTTGGTGTCCTTGCGCTTGCCCCAGCCGGTCCGGGTGCGCTTGCGCTTGCCCTGCCGGTTGAGCGTGTTCACCGACTCGACCCGCACGTTGAAGATCTGCTGGATAGCGATCTTGATGGCGGTCTTGTTGGCGTCCGGGCGAACCAGGAACGTGTACCAGTTCTTGTTGAGCTCGCTGTAGCTCTTCTCGGAGATCACGGGCGCGATGATGATGTCCCGCGGATCGGCGATCGTGGTCACTTCTCGGCCTCCTCAGCACCGGCCGGTACGCCCAGGAACTCGTCCAGCGCCTCGGCGGTGAACACCACCTCGTCGGCGACCAGCACGTCGTACGTGTTGAGCTGGCCCACCTCCAGCAGGTGCACGGTCGGCAGGTTGCGCAGCGACAGCCAGCTCAGCTCGTCGTCCGGGGTGAGCACGACCAGTACCTTGGTCGACTCGGTCAGCGCGGTCAGCGTGGCGAGCGCGGCCTTGGTCGACGGGGTCTCACCGTCCACAAAGGACTCGAGAATGTGGATCCGGCCCTCGCGCGCCCGGTCGGAGAGTGCACCGCGCAGCGCGGCCGCCTTCATCTTCTTGGGCGTGCGCTGGGTGTAGTCGCGCGGCACCGGGCCGTGCACCACGCCACCGCCGGTGAACTGCGGTGCGCGGATCGAGCCCTGCCGGGCCCGGCCGGTGCCCTTCTGCTTGTACGGCTTCCTGCCGCCGCCGGCCACCTCGCCTCGGGTCTTCGTCTTGTGCGTACCCCGCCGGGCGGCCGCCAGCTGGGCCACCACGACCTGGTGCATCAGCGGGATGTTGGCCTGCACGTTGAAGATGTCGTCGGGCAGTTCGACGGTGCGTACCTTCTCGCCGGAGGCGGAGAGGACGTCAGCGCTCAGTTCCGCGGCCACGTCACTTCCCACCCTTCACGGTCTTCTTCGCCGCCGAGCGGACCAGCACCAGCGAGCCCTTGGGACCCGGGATGGCGCCCTTGACCAGGATCAGGTTCTGATCCGGGTCGACCGACTGGATGGTGAGGTTCTGCACGGTGTACCGGACGTGACCCATCCGGCCGGCCATGCGTACCCCCTTGAAGACCCGTCCCGGCGTGGCACACGCGCCGATCGAGCCGGGCGAGCGGTGCTTACGCTCAACACCGTGGCTGGCCCGCAGGCCGTGGAAGCCGTGCCGCTTCATCACGCCGGCGAAGCCCTTGCCCTTGGTCCGACCGGTCACGTCGATGACCTGGCCGGCCTCGAACGTGTCCACGGTGACCTCCTGGCCGAGCGTGTACTCGCTGGCGTCGGTGGTACGCAGCTCGACCAGGTGCCGGCGCGGCGCCACGTCAGCCTTGGTGTAATGCCCGGTGACCGGCTTGTTCACCTTCCGCGGGTCGATCGCGCCGTACGCGAGCTGGACCGCGGGGTAGCCGTCCTTGTCCGGGGTACGAACCTGGGTGACCACGCATGGGCCGGCCTGCACCACGGTGACCGGGACCACCTTGTTGTTGTCCCACACCTGTGTCATGCCGAGCTTGGCGCCCAGGATGCCCTTGACTTGCCTGTCCATGAGTCCGGTCCCTACAGCTTGATCTCGATGTCGACGCCTGCCGGAAGGTCGAGCCGCATGAGCGAGTCGACCGTCTTGGGGGTCGGGTCGATGATGTCGATCAGTCGCTTGTGCGTACGCATCTCGAAGTGCTCGCGCGAGTCCTTGTACTTGTGCGGCGAGCGGATGACGCAGAAACGGTTGATCTCCGTAGGCAGCGGCACCGGGCCCGCGACCTGCGCCCCGGTACGGGTCACCGTCTCCACGATCTTACGAGCCGAGGAGTCGACGACCTCGTGGTCATAGGCCTTGAGCCGGATGCGGATCTTCTGTCCCGCCATGGTGGCTTCCCGTGTTCCTTCTTCTCGATGCCGCGTCGTTCGGGCCTTCGCCCAGTCCGACCCCCGCGGTCGGGCGTGTCGCCCGGCTGAGCCAGACTCCGCCCCGGGATCCGAAGCGGGCTGGCGATGGTCGGAAAGTGCCCAAGTCAGGCCCGGGCACTGTGCCGGGGTGACCAACCGGAGTCAGCCACCCCGAGCACCCGACCTCATCCGGTCCGAACCGCGGCTTGCCGCCGCCGGCCGAACAAGGTCGGCTAAGCACAACCTGTTCAGTATGCCGTATTGAGGTACGGCCACCAAATCCAGGTGCCCAGGTACTACTTCAGGATCTTGGTGACCCGACCGGCGCCGACGGTACGGCCACCCTCGCGGATCGCGAAGCGGAGGCCTTCCTCCATCGCGATCGGCTGGATCAGCTGTACCGTCATCGGGGTGTTGTCACCCGGCATGACCATCTCGGTGCCCTCGGGGAGGGTGACGACACCGGTCACGTCGGTGGTCCGGAAGTAGAACTGCGGACGGTAGTTCTGGAAGAACGGGGTGTGCCGGCCGCCCTCCTCCTTGGAGAGGATGTAGACCGTCGCCTCGAACTCGGTGTGCGGGGTGTTCGTGCCGGGCTTGACCACGACCATGCCGCGCTCGACGTCCTCACGCTTGATACCACGCAGGAGCAGGCCGACGTTCTCGCCGGCGCGCGCCTCGTCGAGGATCTTGCGGAACATCTCGATGCCGGTGCAGACGGTCTTCATCGACTTCGGCTTGATGCCGACGATCTCGACCTCCTCGTTCGGCTTGAGGATGCCACGCTCGCAGCGGCCGGTGACGACCGTACCCCGACCGGTGATCGTGAACACGTCCTCGATCGGCATCAGGAACGGCTTCTCGGTGTCGCGTACCGGCTGCGGGATCGCGGTGTCGACCGCCTCCATCAGCTCCATGAGCTTCTCGGCCCACTCCGGGTCACCCTCAAGGGCCCGGAGCGCGGAGACGCGTACCACCGGCAGGTCGTCGCCCGGGAACTCCTGGCTGGACAGCAGCTCGCGGACCTCCAGCTCGACCAGCTCGAGCAGCTCCTCGTCGTCAACCATGTCGGCCTTGTTGAGCGCCACGACGATGTACGGAACGCCGACCTGGCGGGCCAGCAGCACGTGCTCGCGGGTCTGCGGCATCGGGCCGTCGGTCGCCGCCACCACCAGGATCGCGCCGTCCATCTGGGCGGCACCGGTGATCATGTTCTTGATGTAGTCGGCGTGACCCGGACAGTCCACGTGCGCGTAGTGCCGGTGCTCGGTCTGGTACTCGACGTGTGCGATCGAGATGGTGATGCCCCGGGCCTTCTCCTCGGGCGCCTTGTCGATCTCGTCGAACGGCGTGTACGGGTTCAGGTTGGGCATCTTGTCATGCAGGACCTTGGTAATGGCCGCGGTCAGCGTCGTCTTCCCGTGGTCGATGTGACCGATGGTGCCGATGTTGACGTGCGGCTTAGTCCGCTCGAACTTCGCCTTCGCCACTGGTGTCCTCCTGTGGACTTCTTGGTTCGTAGCCGCCGCGGCATGCGGTGCGACTCTGATGACGACTGGCCTTACTCCCCGGTCGCCTTCGCGATGATCTCCTTCGCCACGTTCCCGGGAACCTCGGCGTAGGAGTCGAACTGCATGGAGTAGCTCGCCCGGCCCTGGGTCTTCGACCGCAGGTCGCCGACGTAGCCGAACATCTCCGACAGCGGCACCAGGGCGCGGACGACGCGGCTGCCGCCACGCTCCTCCATCGCCTGGATGATGCCGCGGCGGGAGTTGAGGTCGCCGATGACGTCACCCATGTTCTCCTCGGGGGTGACGACCTCGACGGCCATCATCGGTTCGAGCAGCGCCGGGTCGGCCTTGCGGGCCGCCTCCTTCAACGCCATCGAACCGGCGATCTTGAACGCCATCTCGGATGAGTCGACCTCGTGGTACTGCCCATCGACGAGCGTCAACTTCAAACCCACCAGGGGGTACCCGGCGAGCACGCCGTACTGCATGGCGTCCTGGGCACCGGCGTCCACCGAGGGGATGAACTCCTTCGGGATCCGGCCACCGGTGACCGAGTTGACGAACTCGTAGGTCGGCCCGTCCGAGGTCAGCGGCAGCGGCGCCAGGCTGATGATCACCCGGGCGTACTGCCCCGACCCGCCGGTCTGCTTCTTGTGGGTGTACTCCACCTTCTCGGCCGCGCGCCGGATCGTCTCCCGGTACGCCACCTGTGGCTTACCGATGTTGGCCTCGACCCTGAACTCGCGCTTCATCCGGTCGACCAGGATCTCCAGGTGCAGCTCACCCATGCCGGAGATGACCGTCTGACCGGTCTCCTCGTCGTTCTTGACGCGGAAGGTCGGGTCCTCCTCGGCCAGCTTCTGGATGGCCGTGCCCAGCTTCTCCTGGTCGGCCTTTGACTTCGGCTCGATGGCCACCGAGATGACCGGCTCAGGGAACGTCATCGACTCCAGGATCACCGGGTGCGCCGGGTCGCAGAGCGTGTCGCCGGTGGTGGTCTGCTTCAGACCCTGTACCGCGACGATGTCTCCGGCCTGGGCGAACGGGCGGTCCTCCCGCTTGTTCGCGTGCATCTGGTAGATCTTGCCGATCCGCTCCTTGCGGTCCTTGGTGGAGTTGATCGTCTGCGACCCGGACTCGACCCGGCCCGAGTAGATCCGGACGTAGGTCAGTTTGCCCAGGTGCGGGTCGGTCTGGATCTTGAAGGCCAGGCCGGAGAACGGCTCGGTGACGCTCGGCTGGCGGTGTACCGGGGTCTCACCGTCGGTGGCCGTACCGTCGATCGCCGGAATGTCCAGCGGCGACGGCAGGAAGTCGACCACGGCGTCGAGCATCGGCTGCACGCCCTTGTTCTTGAACGCCGATCCGCACAGCACCGGGTTGAGCTTGCCCCCGATCGTGGCCCGGCGGATTCCCGCCTTGATCTCCTCGACCGGGAGGTCCTCACCCTCCAGGTACTTCTCCAGCACCGGGTCGTCCGCCTCGGACAGCGTCTCGAGCATCTTCTCCCGGTATTCCGCGGCCTGGTCGGCCAGGTCGGCCGGGATCTCCTCGATGGCGTAGTCCTCGCCCTTCTGGGTCTCCCCGCGCCAGGTCAGCGCGCGCATCCCGATCAGGTCGACGACCCCGATGAAGTCGTGCTCGTTGCCGATGGGCAGCTGGAGCACCAGCGGGGTGGCACCGAGCCGGCTGACCATCATGTCGACGCAGCGGAAGAAGTCCGCGCCGGTCCGGTCGAGCTTGTTGACGAAGCACATCCGGGGTACGTGGTACTTCTCGGCCTGGCGCCAGACCTGCTCGGTCTGCGGCTCCACACCGGCCACCCCGTCGTACACGGCGACCGCGCCGTCGAGTACCCGTAGCGACCGCTCCACCTCGACGGTGAAGTCGACATGGCCGGGCGTGTCGATGATCTGGATGGTGTGACCATGCCACTCGCACTTGGTCGCGGCGGACGTGATCGTGATACCGCGTTCCTGCTCCTGCTCCATCCAGTCCATGACGGCCGCGCCCTCGTGGACTTCACCGATCTTATAGGTGATTCCGGTGTAGAACAGGATCCGCTCAGTGGTGGTCGTTTTACCAGCGTCGATATGCGCCATGATGCCAATGTTGCGTACCTTGGCGAGCGCGTTGTCGGCGGCAGCCACGTCAGATCCCTACTTCGTTTCTCGTCGATGCGCTGGTGGGTTTACCAGCGGTAGTGGGCGAAGGCCTTGTTGGACTCCGCCATCTTGTGGGTGTCCTCGCGCCGCTTCACCGCGGCACCGAGGCCGTTGCTCGCGTCGAGCAGCTCGTTCATCAGCCGCTCGATCATGGTCTTCTCGCGCCGGGCCTTGGAGTAGCTGACCAGCCAGCGCAGCCCCAACGTGGTGGCCCGGGGCGGGCGCACCTCGACCGGTACCTGGTAGGTCGCACCCCCGACCCGGCGGCTGCGTACCTCCAGCGTCGGCTTCACGTTGTCCATCGCCCGCTTGAGCGTGACCACCGGGTCGCTGCCGGTCTTCTCCCGGCAGCCCTCCAGCGCGCCGTACACGATGCGCTCGGCCAGCTGCCGCTTGCCACGCAGCAGGATCTTGTTGATCAGCTGGGTGACCAGCGGCGAGTTGTACACCGGGTCGGCGACCAGCGGCTTGCGCGGCGCGGGGCCCTTACGCGGCATGTCAGCTCTTCTCCTTCTTCGCGCCGTACCGGCTGCGCGCCTGCTTGCGGTTGCGGACGCCCTGGGTGTCCAGCGAGCCGCGAATGATCTTGTATCGCACGCCCGGCAGGTCCTTCACCCGGCCACCACGGACCAGCACGATCGAGTGCTCCTGCAGGTTGTGCCCGACCCCGGGGATGTACGCGGTCACCTCGATCTGGCTGGTCAGCCGGACCCGCGCCACCTTCCGCAGCGCCGAGTTCGGCTTCTTGGGCGTGGTGGTGTACACCCGCGTGCACACACCGCGCCGCTGCGGGCTCCCCTTCAGCGCCGGCGTCTTGGTCTTGCCGGTCTTCGCCTGGCGGCCCTTGCGGACCAACTGCTGGATGGTGGGCATCCGAGCCTTCGTCTCCCTTCGGCCACCCGAAGGCGGCCGCACGTCTATCCTGCCTTGTCCGGCCCCCGCGGTCGGGCGTGTCGGCCTTCCCACGGGGCCCCGGCCGCGCTCGCGGTTGACCGGGTCGTGTCTGGTTCCCTGGCGGCGCCGGTTTAGTCGGGCTTGCTGGGTCCGGCGCGCACACGTGGGGCCCGGGCATGCCCGGGCACGAGGGGAAAGAGTACCCACCCTCAGCGCACAGGTCAAAACGTGCTCCCGTGGCCCTGGTGCGAAACTCCGCGTCCATGGTACCCGATCTGTCCGGGTAAGCGCGAAGGGACCGCCCGCCGGGTCAGCCGGCCAGCGCGACCGCCAGCACCAGGCCGAGCAGGGCCAGGCCCAGACCGGTACCGCCGCAGGCCAGGCCGGCCACGGCCAGCCCACGGCCGGTGATCTGGCCGGCCGAGCGGCGGATCTCCCGCAGGGCCCACAGGGCGGCGGCGAGGGCGCCGCCACCGGTGGCCACCGCGAGGGCGGTGAACGCCCCGGCCACCAACGGCCCCCAGCCCCGGTCCGCCCCGACCAGCCCGAAGCAGAGCACCAGCAGGCTGACCGTGACCGAACCGATGCCGGCGACCATGCTGCCCACCGCGAGCCCGGAGACGGTCGGGTCGAGCGCCGGGATCGCCACCCCGAACTGGGTACCCGGGACCGGGTCGATCCGGGTCGGCCTCAGCCTGGGTACCCCGCGCGGCAGCGGAGCCGGTACCGGCGGGGGCGGCAGGTACGGGTACCCGGCCGGCGGCGCGACGTACGGCACCGGCGGTACCCCCCGCCCCGGTACCCCGGCCGGCGGACCCGGCGGACCCGAAGGGGACGGCGGCGGCCCGCCCGGAGGCGTCCAGGGAGATCCGTTACTGGCCACGCTCCCCCGCTCTAGTTGACGTTGGGGCCGAACTCGGGACCGGTACCGCTCGTGGCGTAGTGCAGCAGCCCGATGATCGAGCCGATCACCACCGCGGTCGCCGCGAGCACGATACCCAGCCAGGCCAGCGCCACCCCGGCCCGGAGGGTCCGGCCGCCGGTCAGGAACCCGGCCGCGGCCACCTGCTCGGCGCGGGCCTGCCGGGCCAGCAGCAGCGCCAGGGTGGCCGGCACCAGGCCGCCCAGGAAGAAGCCGGTGAGCGCCGCGACGATGCCCAGCGCCAGCACGGCTCCGGCCTTGGTGGAGCGTACCGGGTCCGGGTCCAGCGGGTGCCGGACACTGGCCAGCGACTCCGGGATCAGCGGCGGCATGGAACGAGAATAGTGCGCCGGACGCCGCTTCTCCCGTGCGGATCAGCCGACAAAGGCAGGGCGCCCGCCACCTCGGTGGCGGGCGCCCTGGTGCCGCTGCGGACTAGCGGAAGGAGCCCAGATCGAAATCGTCCAGGGGTACGGCGTGCCCGCTGGCCGGGCCGAAACCGTAGTCGGTCTCGGCGTACCCGGTCATCGAGTACACCTTCTGCTTGGCCTCCTCGGTCGGCTCCACCCGGATGTTGCGGTACTTGTTGATACCGGTACCGGCCGGGATCAGCTTGCCGATGATGACGTTCTCCTTCAGCCCGATCAGCGAGTCGCTGCGGGCGTGGATGGCCGCGTCGGTCAGCACCCGGGTGGTCTCCTGGAACGACGCCGCGGACAGCCACGAGTCGGTGGCCAGCGAGGCCTTGGTGATACCCATGAGCACCGGCCGGCCGGCCGCCGGCTCGCCGCCCTCAGCGACCAGTCGACGGTTCTCCTGCTCGAACAGCGCCCGGTCGACCAGCAGACCGGGCAGGAACTCGGTCGCGCCGGAGTCGATGACGGTCACCCGCTTGAGCATCTGTCGGATGATGATCTCGATGTGCTTGTCGTGGATCTGCACGCCCTGCGACCGGTAAACCTCCTGGACCTCCTGGGTCAGGTGGACCTGTACCGCCCGCGGGCCCAGGATCCGCAGCAGCTCGTGCGGATCGATGGTGCCCTCGGTGAGCTTCTCGCCGACGTTGACGTGGTCGCCATCGGCCGCCCGCAGCCGGACCCGCTTGGAGATCTTGTCGTGCACGATCTCCTCGCTGCCGTCGTCGGGCACGATGATGATCTTCCGCGACCGGTCGCTGTCCTCGATCCGGATCCGGCCGGAGATCTCCGCGATCGGCGCCTTGCCCTTGGGTACCCGCGCCTCGAAGATCTCCTGGACCCGGGGCAGACCCTGGGTGATGTCCTCACCCGCGACGCCACCGGTGTGGAAGGTACGCATGGTCAGCTGGGTACCCGGCTCACCGATCGACTGGGCGGCGATGATGCCGACCGCCTCGCCGACGTCCACGGTCTTGCCGGTCGGCAGCGAACGGCCGTAGCAGGCCGCGCAGACGCCGAGCTTCGACTCGCAGGTGAGCACGCTGCGCACCCGTAGCGTCTCCACGCCCGCCGCGACCAGCCCGGACACCAGGATCGAGTTGAGGTCGTCGCCGCGCTGCGCGACGAGCTGACCGTTCGTGTCCTTGATGTCGTCGGCCAGGGTACGGGCGTGCACCCCGGTCTCGGCGTGCTCGTGTACGACCAGCTCACCGCCGATCCGCTGACCCACCGCCATCGAGATGGCCCGGTCGGTCCCGCAGTCCTCCTCGCGGATGATCACGTCCTGCGACACGTCCACCAGACGCCGGGTCAGGTATCCCGAGTCCGCGGTACGCAACGCGGTGTCGGCCAGACCCTTACGGGCACCATGCGTGGAGATGAAGTACTCCAGCACGGACAGACCCTCCCGGAAGCTGGCCTTGATCGGCCGCGGGATGATCTCGCCCTTGGGATTGGCCACCAGACCACGGATCGCCGAGATCTGCCGGAGCTGGAGCAGGTTACCGCGGGCACCCGAGTTGATCATCTTCCACAGCGGGTTCTCCTTGGGCAGCGCCGTCTCCATCTCCTTGGCCACCTCGTTGGTCGCCTTGGTCCAGATCTCGATCAGCTCGCCGCGCCGCTCCTCGGCCGTCATCAGACCGCGCTGGTACTGCTTGTCGATCCGCTCGGCCTCCTTCTCGTAGCGCTCCAGGATCTCCCGCTTGCGCGGCGGAGCCACCACGTCCTCGATGCCGATCGTCACGCCGGACCAGGTGGCCCAGTGGAACCCGGCCTCCTTCAACGCGTCCAGCGTGGCGGCCAGGGCCACCTTCGGGAAACGCTCGGCGAGGTCGTTGACGATCGCGGAGAGCTGACCCTTGCGGATCTCGTAGTTGACGAAGCGGTACCCCTTGGGCAGGGTCTCGTTGAACAGCACCCGGCCCAGCGTGGTGTCCACGACCAGCGCCTGCCCCGACGTCCAGCCGTCCGGTGCCTGCCAGGGGGCGGCCCCGTTGCCGTTGTCGACCTCGGACACCTCGGGGAGCCGGATCCGTACCGGCGCCTGCAGATGCAGCTCACCGTTGTCGTACGCCATCCGGGCCTCGGCGTCCGAGCTGAACGTCCGGCCCGCGCCCAGCAGGTCCTCCCGCTGGTGGGTCAGGTGGTAAAGCCCGATGACCATGTCCTGGGTGGGCATGGTGACCGGCTTGCCGTCCGCCGGCTTGAGGATGTTGTTGCTGGACAGCATCAGGATCCGCGCCTCGGCCTGGGCCTCCGACGACAGCGGTACGTGCACCGCCATCTGGTCACCGTCGAAGTCGGCGTTGAACGCGGTACACACCAGCGGGTGGATCTGGATCGCCTTGCCCTCGACCAGCTGCGGCTCGAAGGCCTGGATACCCAGCCGGTGCAGGGTCGGCGCCCGGTTGAGCAGAACCGGGTGCTCGCCGATGACCTCCTCCAGCACGTCCCACACGACCGGCCGCTGCCGCTCGACCATCCGCTTGGCGGACTTGATGTTCTGTGCGTGGTTGAGGTCGACCAGCCGCTTCATCACGAACGGCTTGAACAGTTCCAGCGCCATCTGCTTGGGCAGGCCGCACTGGTGCAGCTTGAGCTGCGGGCCGACCACGATGACCGAACGGCCGGAGTAGTCGACGCGCTTGCCCAGCAGGTTCTGCCGGAACCGGCCCTGCTTGCCCTTGAGCATGTCGGACAACGACTTCAGCGGCCGGTTACCCGGACCGGTGACCGGACGACCCCGGCGGCCATTGTCGAACAGCGCGTCGACCGCCTCCTGGAGCATCCGCTTCTCGTTGTTCACGATGATCTCGGGGGCACCGAGGTCGATCAGCCGCTTGAGCCGGTTGTTCCGGTTGATCACCCGGCGGTACAGGTCGTTCAGGTCCGACGTGGCGAACCGGCCGCCGTCCAGCTGCACCATCGGGCGCAGGTCCGGCGGGATCACCGGTACGCAGTCCAGCACCATGCCCAGCGGCGAGTTGCTGGTGTTCAGGAACGCCGCCACGACCTTCAGCCGCTTGAGCGCCCGGATCTTCCGCTGGCCCTTGCCGGACCGGATGATCTCGCGCAGCTGGTCGGCCTCGTCGTTGAGGTCGAGGTGCTCGATCAACGACTTGATCGCCTCGGCGCCCATGGCCCCGGTGAAGTACTCGCCGAACCGGTCGCGTAGCTCCCGGTAGAGCAGCTCATCGGTGATCAGCTGCTTGGGCTCCAGCTTGCGGAAGGTGTCCAGTACCTCGTCGAGCCGGTCGATCTCGCGCTGCGCCCGGTCCCGGATCTGGCGCATCTCCCGCTCGCCGGACTCCTTGACCTTGCGCCGGACGTCCGCCTTGGCGCCCTCCGCCTCCAGCTCGGCCAGGTCCTGCTCCAGCTTGGCGGCGCGCTTCTCGATCTCCGCGTCGCGGGCGTTCTCGGCGTGCCGCTTCTCGGCCCCGATCTCGCTCTCGATCGTGGACATGTCGCGGTGCCGGGTCTCGCCGTTCACGCTGGTGATCACGTACGAGGCGAAGTAGATGATCTTCTCAAGGTCCTTCGGCGCCAGGTCGAGCAGATACCCGAGCCGGCTCGGTACGCCCTTGAAGTACCAGATGTGGGTCACCGGCGCGGCCAGCTCGATGTGCCCCATCCGCTCCCGCCGTACCTTGGCCCGAGTCACCTCGACGCCACAGCGCTCACAGATGATGCCCTTGAACCGGACCCGCTTGTACTTGCCGCAGTAGCACTCCCAGTCCCGGGTCGGACCGAAGATCTTCTCGCAGAAGAGCCCGTCCTTCTCCGGCTTGAGGGTGCGGTAGTTGATCGTCTCGGGCTTCTTGACCTCGCCGTGCGACCACTGCCGGATGTCATCCGCGGTGGCCAGGCCGATGCGCAACTCGTCAAAGAAGTTGACGTCGAGCACGTTTATGTCCTTCTTGTCGAACTTGCTCTTGGGGGTTTTCGGGGCCGACCCGGTCACTCCGGGCGGTCAGGCTTGATCCCTACGTGCCCGAGCCGGCCCCGAAAACCTTCCGTGGTTGTTCTCCGTGGCTTGCGTCAGACTTCTTCGACCGATGAGGGTTCCCGGCGCGAGAGGTCGATACCAAGTTCCTCTGCTGCGCGGAAGACTTCATCGTCCGTCTCGCGCATTTCCAGGGCTACGCCGTCGCTGGAGAGGACCTCTACGTTGAGGCAGAGGGACTGGAGCTCCTTGAGTAGCACCTTGAAGGACTCGGGGATTCCCGGTTCGGGGATGTTCTCGCCCTTGACGATGGCCTCGTACACCTTGACCCGGCCGAGGACGTCGTCGGACTTGATGGTGAGCAGCTCCTGCAACGCGTACGCCGCGCCGTAGGCCTGCATGGCCCAACACTCCATCTCGCCGAACCGCTGGCCACCGAACTGCGCCTTACCACCCAGCGGCTGCTGCGTGATCATCGAGTAGGGGCCGGTCGACCGTGCGTGGATCTTGTCGTCGACCAGGTGGTTCAGCTTGAGGATGTAGATGTAGCCGATCGCGATCGGGTCGGGCAGCGGCTCGCCGGAACGCCCGTCGAACAGTTGCGCCTTACCGCTCGCACCCACGATCTGGGTACCGTCCCGGTTGGGCAGGGTGGAGTGGAGCAGCCCGGCGATCTCCTCCTCCTTGGCGCCGTCGAAGACCGGCGTCGCCACGTTGGTGTCCGGTACGGACTCGGCCGCGCCGATCGACTTGAGCGCCTTCTTCCAGTCCGCGTCCTCGCCGTCGACCTTCCAGCCGGTCTTGGCCACCCAGCCGAGGTGGGTTTCCAGGACCTGCCCGATGTTCATCCGGCTCGGTACGCCCAGCGGGTTGAGCACGATGTCCACCGGCGTCCCGTCGGCCAGGAACGGCATGTCCTCGACCGGGAGGATCTTGGAGATGACGCCCTTGTTGCCGTGCCGGCCGGCGAGCTTGTCGCCGTCCTGGATCTTCCGCTTCTGCGCCACGTAGACCCGGACCAGCTCGTTGACGCCGGGGGACAGCTCGTCGCCGTCCTCCCGGGAGAAGGTGCGGACACCGATGACCGTACCCATCTCGCCGTGCGGGACCTTGAGGCTGGTGTCCCGGACCTCGCGGGCCTTCTCCCCGAAGATCGCCCGGAGCAGCCGCTCCTCCGGGGTCAGCTCGGTCTCGCCCTTGGGCGTCACCTTGCCGACCAGGATGTCGCCCGGTACCACCTCGGCGCCGATCCGGATGATCCCCCGCTCGTCCAGGTCCGCCAGCATCTCCTCGCTGACGTTCGGGATGTCCCGGGTGATCTCCTCCGGCCCCAGCTTGGTGTCGCGCGCGTCGACCTCGTGCTCCTCGATGTGGATCGAGGTCAGTACGTCGTTCTGCACCAGCTTCTGGGACAGGATGATGGCGTCCTCGTAGTTGTGCCCCTCCCACGGCATGAACGCCACGAGCAGGTTGCGCCCGAGCGCCATCTCGCCGTCGTCGGTACACGGCCCGTCCGCGATGACCTGGCCGGCCTCGACCCGGTCACCCTCGAACACGATCGGCTTCTGGTTGACGCAGGAGCCGGCGTTGGAGCGGCGGAACTTGTGCAGCAGGTAGGTGCGGCGGTGCCCGTCGTCCTGGTGCACGGTGATGTAGTCCGCGCACAGGTCCTCGACCACCCCGCCGGCCTCGGCGACCACCACGTCACCGGCGTCGACCGCGGCCCGGTATTCCATCCCGGTGCCGACCAGCGGCGCCTCAGCCCGGACCAGCGGTACCGCCTGGCGCTGCATGTTGGCACCCATCAGGGCCCGGTTGGCGTCGTCGTGCTCGAGGAACGGGATCATGGCGGTGGCCACCGACACCATCTGGCGCGGCGACACGTCCATGTAGTCCACCGCGTCGGGCAGGACGTTGTCGACCTCGCCGCCCTTGCGCCGGACCAGGACCCGGTTCTCCGCGAACCGGCCGTCGCTCATCAGGACCGCGTTGGCCTGCGCGATGACGTGCCGGTCCTCCTCGTCGGCGGTCAGGTAGTCGATCTGGTCGGTGACCCGCCCGTCGACCACCTTCCGGTAAGGCGTCTCGATGAAGCCGAACGGGTTGACCCTGGCGAACGTGGACAGCGCCCCGATCAGGCCGATGTTCGGGCCTTCCGGGGTCTCGATCGGGCACATCCGGCCGTAGTGCGACGGGTGTACGTCACGCACCTCGAACCCGGCCCGCTCCCGGGACAGACCGCCCGGACCCAGAGCCGACAGCCGCCGGCGGTGGGTCAGCCCGGCGAGCGGGTTGGTCTGGTCCATGAACTGGGACAGCTGCGAGGTACCGAAGAACTCCTTGATCGCGGCGACCACAGGCCGGATGTTGATCAGGGTCTGCGGCGTGATCGCCTCGACGTCCTGGGTCGTCATCCGCTCCCGGACCACCCGCTCCATGCGGGACAGCCCGACCCGTACCTGGTTCTGGATCAGCTCGCCGACGGTACGCAGCCGCCGGTTGCCGAAGTGGTCGATGTCGTCCGGCTCGTAGCCCTCCTCACCGGAGTGCAGCCGGCACAGGTATTCCACCGCCGCGACGATGTCGTCCTGGCTCAGCACGCCGGTGGTGATCGGAACGTTGAGTTCGAGCTTCTTGTTGATCTTGTATCGACCAACCTTGGCGACGTCGTACCGCTTGGCGTTGAAGAACAGGTTGTCCAGCAGGGTCTGGGCGTTCTCCCGGGTCGGCGGCTCGCCGGGCCGCAACTTGCGGTAGATGTCCAGCAGCGCCTCGTCCTGGCCGGCGATGTGGTCCTTCTCCAGGGTCGTCATCATCAGCTCGGACCAGCCGAACCTCTCGCGGATCCGCTCGTTGGTCCAGCCGATGGCCTTGAGCAGGACGGTGACTGCCTGGCGCCGCTTGCGATCGACGCGTACGCCGACCGTGTCGCGCTTGTCGATGTCGAACTCCAGCCAGGCCCCCCGGCTCGGGATGACCCTGACGCTGGACAGGTCGCGGTCGGAGGTCTTGTCCGGCTGCTTGTCGAAGTACACGCCCGGGGACCGGACGAGCTGGCTCACCACGACCCGCTCGGTGCCGTTGATGATGAACGTGCCCTTGGGCGTCATCATCGGGAAGTCCCCCATGAACACCGTCTGGCTCTTGATCTCGCCGGTGGTGTGGTTGGTGAACTCCGCGGTCACGAACAGCGGGGCGCAGTAGGTCAGGTCCTTCTCCTTGCACTCCTCGATCGAGGCCTTGACCTCGTCGAAGCGGGGGGCGGAGAAGGACAGCGACATGGTGCCGGAAAAGTCCTCGATTGGGCTGATCTCTTCGAGGATCTCAGCCAGACCGGACCGGGCGTGCGCATCGCCAGATGAGCGCTGCTGCCACGCCTCGTTGCCCACCAGCCAGTCGAAAGACTCGGTTTGGATGGCGAGCAGATTGGGGACTTCCAGGTGTTCGGTGATCCGGCCGAACGAGATTCGGCGGGGAGCGAAAGCGCTCGTGGTACGAGTGGTCTTCGCAGGGCGGGAAGCTGCCAAGATGCGTCCTTCCGAGGACCGGTGGTGCTGCAGACGGCCGTATTGCGTGCACTCCGATGGGCCCCTGTTGAACTACCCGAAACGGGCAATCTACTCCGGGGCTCAGTCGGAAGACAGCGCAAACTAGCAGTGTAGCCGAAAGGCTAACCGCTGTCGAGCCTCCACCTCACGGTCAACCAAACGGGTCTCCCGGGGGTCAGATTCCCCAGGCCCGCCATGGGACCTTCGCGGCCCGAACCATGAGGTCGAACCGGTAGTGCTCGCGCATCCTGCGGAAGGGTTGCGCACTTAGCGTGCCTGCCAGGTACGGCCCACGTCAAGTGCTGTGTCGGTATCGGTACCCGTGCTTGACCCGCCGTGGGTCACGTTGACACGCCCACGGGCTCCCCCGATAGTGGCTGCGTGATCGCCCCCGAGCCGCCCGCCGACCCCGGCTGGCGCCGGGCGTTGACCACCGCGCTCGCGGTCTGGGTAGTGGCGCAGATCGCCCACCTGGTGATCGCCGAACTGGCCACGCTGCACCCCGGCGGGTTGCCCGGTGGCCTGCTGAACTCCTGGTACCAGTGGGACACGGTGTGGTTCACCCGGATCGCCCAGCACGGCTACCCGGCCGCGGGAGACCGGTCGGCGGCGTTCTTCCCGCTGTACCCCCTCCTGATCGCCACCCTCGACGCGGTGCTGCCGGGCGGCGCCCTGGTCGCCGGCCTGGTCGTGGCCAACCTGGCTTTCCTCGGCGCGCTCGTCCTCCTCTTCCGCTTGGCTGAAAACGAGGCCGACCGACCGACCGCCGAGCGGGCGCTGTGGTATCTGATCGCCTTCCCGACCGGGTTCTTCCTGGCCGCGGCATACAACACCGGGCTGTTCCTGGCGCTGACGGTGGGCTCGGTGTACGCCATGCGCCGGCAGCGGTGGTGGCTGGCCGGAGTGCTCGCCGCCCTCGCCGGAGCGACCCGCTCATCCGGCCTCCTGCTGGCCGTCCCGCTGATCTACGAGTACCTGCGCGTGCACGGTCGCCGAATCCGGCCGGACGTGCTGGCCCTCGCGCTGGTACCGGCCGGGGTGCTCGGCTTCATGTCGTACACCTGGCGGGTGCTCGGTGACCCGCTGGCCTTCGTACACGCGCAGCGGCACTGGTACCGGCAGCTCGACTGGCCGTGGTCGGCGCTCGGCCGGCAGGTCGCGATGATCGCGCGGCACCGGCTGTTCAGCGACACCGGACTGCACAACCTGATGGACCTCGCGGCGGTACTGCTCGCGGCCGCGCTGGTCACCCTCGCGTTCGTGGGCCCGTGGCGGCTGCGCCGGGACCAGTGGGCGATCGCGGTCTACGGGGCCGTCCTGGTGCTGTTCATGCTGCTCTTCCCGAACACGAGCAGCCAGACGCCGTACCCCCTGCAGTCCAGTGCCCGGTTCTTCGTGGAGGTGTTCCCGGCCTTCCTGATCATGGCCCGGATCGGTGCCCGGCCCGTGCTGGACCGGGCCTATCTGGTCATCGCGGTCGGCGCCCAGGCGGTGCTGCTCGATTTCTTCCTGCACGGCGGCTGGGTCGCCTGAGGAGGATCCGGGTCGCCGGAGAAAGATCTGGCCGGCCCCGAAGGGCCGGCCAGACACGAGCGGGACGCCACCTTACTTGAGGGTGACCTTCGCGCCCTCGGCCTCCAGCTTGGCCTTGGCCTTCTCCGCGTTCTCCTTGTTGGCCTTCTCCAGGACCGCCTTCGGCGCGGCCTCGACGAGGTCCTTCGCCTCCTTCAGGCCCAGCCCGGTCAGCTCCCGGACGACCTTGATGACCTGGATCTTCTTGCCACCGTCGGCCTCGAGGACGACGTCGAACTCGTCCTTCTCCTCGGGTGCCTCCTCGACGGCCGCGGGGCCGACCGGGCCAGCCGCGACGGCGACCGGAGCGGCCGCCTTGACGTCGAACGTGTCCTCGAACTGCTTCACGAACTCGGAGAGCTCGATCAGCGTCATCTCCTTGAACGCGTCAAGCAGTTCGTCAGTGCTCAGCTTCGCCATGATGGGTCGGCAGTCCTTTCGTACTCGATGGGTTACTCGTCGGCCGGAGCCGACCCACTGTCCTTCTCCAGCTTGTCCTGCAGGGCGGCCACCGTACGGATGGCCTGCGACAGCGGCGCCTGGAACAGGGCCGCGGCCTTGCTCAGGTTGGCCTTCATCGCGCCGGCGAGCTTCGCCAGCAGTACCTCACGCGACTCCAGGTCAGCGATCTGGGCGACCTCGGCCGCGCTGATCGCCTTGCCCTCGAACACGCCGCCCTTGATGACGAGCAGCGGGTGGGTCTTGGCGAACTCGCGCAGGCTCTTCGCCGCCTCGACCGGATCGCCGGAGACGAACGCGAGGGCGGTAGGACCGGTGAACAACGTGTCGAGGCCGGCGATGCCGGCGTCCGCGGCGGCCCGCTTCGCGAGCGTGTTCTTGGCGACCGCGTAGGTCGTGTCCCGACCCAGCGTGCGGCGCAGGTTGGTGATCTGCGCCACGGTCAGGCCACGGTACTCGGTCAGCAGCGTCGCCGACGAGCTGCGGAACCGCTCGGTCAGCTCGGCGACGGCGGCCGGCTTGTCGAGTCGGATCTTGTCCGCCATGTCCCTCCTCTCGGTGCTCGGGCTGGTGGGTCCCGGGCTTCGGCAACGAGAGACGCCCCGGCGCAGGGCGCACGGGGCGTGGCAGAGCCATTCCTTTTGCCGCCCTGCGCGGGCCGTCCGCTCAATGCGGAGCCTTCGACCAGGGCGAGCCCTGGTGACCAGCGGTCTTCGGGTGATTCGAACCCAGGGTACGGGGTTCGAATCAAGTTCGACAAATCAGGTCCGGGTGCGGCGCAGCCAGCCGTACCCGCCGATGGCGACCGCCGACCAGACCAGCGCCCAGACGGTCAGGCCGGCCAGCGCCGGGGCGGGGGCGACGTCGGCCATCGACCGCGCCGTGGCCACCAGCGGAGGAGCCAGCCAGGGTACCGGTGAGCCGTGCAGCCCGAGCACGAAGGCCAGCACAACGCCGGACGCGAGTACGGCGGCTCCGCGCCCCGCGGTACGGGTGAGCACCCGGCTGCTCATCCCACCGATCGCCAGTGCCGGGGGTACGACCAGCAGGTGGGCCCAGGGTCCGAGCGCCAGGGCGGATCCCGCGTTTACCGCGCTGACCCCGCCGAACACCCAGGGCAGCAGGAGTGCGAGCAGGATGAACGGCAACGCGGCGAGGGCCGCGGCGATCAGTCCGGCGGCCAACTCCCGGGCCGGCGACCCGATCGCGGTCAACGACATCCGGCGCTGCACGTCGGGCTCGGCGTCCAGCAGCAGCTTGGTCTGCCAGGCGAGAACTGGGAACAGCAGCAGGGCGGAGACGCCGTACGCCTCGACGGGCGGGGCTTCGCCGCCGCCGTACAGGATGCCGAGCAGCACCAGGGTGGCGATCAGCGGGATGATGAACCGGCCGGTGCGCACGTACCCGATCAGGCGCATCTGGACCAGCGCTTTCACGAGGACTCCTCAGAGGTCGAGCTCACCGTCACCACGCCCTCGGCGACCGTCCACTCGATGGTGGACCCGAGCCGTACGGTGTCCCCGCTGTGATCGCTGACCAGCACCGACCCGCCTTCCTTGAGTACCTCGTCGACGATCCCCGGGACGAGATCACGGGTGGCGTCGTCCAGCCCCTCCCAGGGCTCGTCGAGCAGCAACAGCCCAGGCCGGACGAGGAGGGCCTGGGCCAGCCCGACCTTCTGCGCGGTGCCCTTGGACAGCGCCCCGAGCCGCTCCTGCCGGAACGCGGCCAGGCCGAGCCGGGAGATCCACCGGTTGACCTCGGTGGCCGGGGCCTTGCGTAGCTCGGCCATCAGCTCCAGGTAGGTCGCGACGGTGAACGGCTGGTCGGCGGGGAAGTGCTCGGGTACCCAGCCGATCCGGGCCGGCCGGTCGATCACCTCGCCGTGCTGCGGTCGCAGCGCCCCGGCCGCGACCGCGAGTAGCGTCGACTTGCCGACCCCGTTGCGCCCGCGGACCACCACGATCTCCCCGGGCGCGATCTGCACCGTCACCCCACGCAGGATCCACGGGCCACGCCGGCTGTACCGGAAGCCCACTTCGTGCAGGCGCATGGCGGATACCCTGCCATAGAACGCAGGCGCCGGGCACCCCGCATTTCCGCGGAGTGGCCGGCGCCATCGGCCCGTGGCCGCCAGGAGATCGCCTCTGCTCAGACCTCGGCGGACGCCTCGACCAGGTTACGCGTGATGTTGGGGTCGACCGGGATACCCGGGCCCATCGTGGTGGTCATGAAGACCTTCCTGAGGTACTTGCCCTTGGCCGCGGACGGCTTGGAGCGCAGCACCTCGTCGAGCACCGCCGCGTAGTTCTCGATCAGCTGTATTTCCGAGAACGACGCCTTGCCGATGATCAGATGCAGGTTGGAGTGCTTGTCCACCCGGTAGGTGATCTTACCGCCCTTGATGTCCTGAACGGCCTTTGCCACGTCCATGGTCACCGTGCCGGTCTTCGGGTTCGGCATCAGGCCGCGCGGGCCCAGGATCCGCGCGATCCGGCCGATCTTGGCCATCTGGTCCGGCGTGGCGATCGCCGCGTCAAAGTCCAGCCAGCCCTCCTGGATCCGGGCCACCAGATCGTCGGTACCGACCTCGTCCGCGCCGGCGTTGACGGCCTCATCGGCCTTGGCGCCGGCGGCGAACACGATCACGCGGGCGGTCTTGCCGGTACCGTGCGGCAGGTTGACCACACCGCGGACCATCTGGTCCGCCTTGCGGGGATCGACGCCGAGGCGCATGGCGACCTCGACGGTGGGGTCGAACTTGACGCCGGTGGTCTGCTTGGCGAGCTTGACCGCCTCCTGCGGGGTGTACAGCCTGGTCCGGTCGACCAGCTCGGCGGCCTTCCGGTAGGTCTTGCCGTGGTGCATCTCATTCACTCCTCGTGGTCATCGAGCGGCTCGCGCTCTCCCACCTAGGTTCGTGGTCAGTCCTTGATGGTGATGCCCATGGAGCGGGCGGTGCCGGCGATGATCCGCTCGGCCATCTCGACGTCGTTGGCGTTGAGGTCGGACATCTTCTTCTCGGCGATCTCGCGCAGCTGCGCCTTGCTGATCGAGCCGACCTTGTCCCGCTGCGGTACGCCGGAGCCCTTCGGTACCCCCGCCGCCTTGATCAGCAGGCGGGCGGCCGGCGGGGTCTTGAGGACGAACGTGAACGAGCGGTCCTCGTACACGCTGATCTGCGCCGGGACGATGTCACCGCGCTGGGACTCGGTCTCCGCGTTGTACCGCTTGACGAACTCCATGATGTTCACGCCGTGCTGGCCGAGCGCGGGGCCGACCGGCGGTGCCGGGGTGGCCTGGCCCGCCGGCAACTGAAGCGTGAAGGTCTTGACGAGCTTCTTCTTCGGAGGCATGGCAGTCTTCCTGGGCTTGGTTCATGGATATAGCCGCGTCGCACGGTTCGACGCGGCCGGACACTACAGGCTACCGCGACTGGTTCAGATCTTCGCGACCTGGTTGAAGTTGAGCTCGACCGGGGTCTCCCGACCGAAGATCGACACCAGGACCTTCAGCTTCTGCTGGTCGGCGTTGATCTCGCTGATGGTGGCCGGCAGCGAGGCGAACGCGCCGTCGGTGACGGTCACCGAGTCGCCCACCTCGAAGTCGAGCACCTTGACCTCCGGCTTGGCCTTCGACTTCTCCGTCGCGACCGCTGGGGCCAGCCACTTGATGACCTCGTCGAGGGAGAGCGGCGCGGGCCGGTCGGCGCGGTCGGTCGCGCCGACGAAGCCGGTGACCCCGGGCGTGTTACGCACGCACGAGTACGACTCCGGCGTCAGGTCCATCCGGACCAGGATGTACCCGGGGAAGACCTTGTTCTGCACGTTGAGCCGCTTGCCGTTCTTGACCTCGACCTCTTCCCGGGTCGGTACCTCCACCTGGAAGATGTACTCCTCCATGTCGAGGCTGCTGATCCGGGTCTCCAGGTTGGTCTTGACCTTGTTCTCGTAGCCGGCGTACGAGTGGACCACGTACCAGTCCCCAGGCGCGAAGCGCAGCGACTGGCGCAGTGCGGCGACCGGGTCGTCGTCCGGGTCGGCCGTGGCGACAGCGGTGTTCGCCTGCGACGGGGCCGGGGTCGACCCCGAGTCCGTGGACTCGTCGACCTCGGTGGCGTCGTCGGTGGTACCGGCGATCTCGTCGTACTCAGGCACGATCTGGCTCTCTTCCCTGCTTACTTCTTGGCCCCGCCGAACACATGCAGGATGGACCACGCGAACACGTAGTCCAGGGTGGCGACGATGGTGAACATGATCGTGACGAACACGATGACCACCGTCGCGTAGGTCACCAACTCCTTGCGGGTCGGCCAGATCACCTTGCGCAGCTCGGCGACGACCTCCCGGAAGAACCGGAAAAGCCGGCCGAAGATTCCCACCCGCTCCTCAGCGCGGGCCTGGTCAGCCGCCTCGGCTTCGGCCTTCGCCCGGATCCTGACCGCGGTACCGGTCCGGCCGGACCGGCTGACCGGCTCGTCCTCGTCGGTCGCCGCGTCGTCGATGTCGGTCAGGGCGTCGCTGTCGAGAGCGTCGTCGTCGGCCAGGATCTCGTCGAGATCCTCGTCAACGGCGTCCTTGCCCCGCCGCCGCTTGCTCGTCGCCACTTCGCCCTCTTCCGTGTCGCGGGGGTCGGTTGGTCACATCCCCGCCGCCCGCGCGAACACACCGACGCGGCGAGGTTCAGGACCCGGCAGCACGAGGGATGTCCGCGAGTGCGCGGGGCCGGCTACCGGATCCGCAGGGGCGACAGGACTCGAACCTGCAACCTGCGGTTTTGGAGACCGCTGCGCTACCAATTGCGCCACACCCCTAGGTGAGATTCAGCACCCCGGCACGTTCGGCCAGGGGTCAGTCGCCCCACGGCCTACGAGTGTAGGGGTAACCGGGAGAGTTTCCCAACTCGGTCCCGTACCGTGGCCCGGGCCAGGGCGAGCACCTTCTCCCCCTGGCAGGTGGCACTCAGCTGGAGCTCCGGGTACGGCTCCCGGTCCAGTACGGTCGCGGTGACCACCAGTTCGGTGCCCTCGTCGGTGTCCGGTACCGGTACCTGCCGGCTGAACCGCACCTTGATGTCCACCACCGCCGCCGGGTCACCGGTCCACTCGGTGACCGCCCGGGTGACCAGGGCCATGGTGAACATCCCGTGCGCGATGACCCCGGGCAGGCCGACCGCCCGGGCGGTCCGGTCGCTCCAGTGGATCGGGTTGAAGTCACCGGACGCGCCGGCGTAGCGGACCAGGTCGGCCCGGGTGACCCGGAAGGTCTTCGGGGGCAGCTCCATGCCCGTCACGCTCCCCGCACCACGAGCTTGGACCACGCGGTGACGACCAGTTCGCCGTCCTCGGCGCGCATGTCGGTACGTGTGGTCAGGAAGTCGTTGCCGGCCCGCGAGGTGATCTCCTCGATGGTGGTCGTACAGGTCAGGAGGTCTCCGGCGTGCACCGGCCGGGCGTACCGGTAGCGCTGCTCGCCGTGCAGCACCCGGCTGAAGTCCAGCCCGAGTCCCGGGTCGTCGATCAACGCCTGGGTGGCTGAGGCGCTCAGCACGGCCGGGAACGTCGGCGGCGCGATCACGTCCGGGTAGCCGAGCTCCCGGGCTGCCGCCGGGTCGAGGTATGCCGGTTCGGTGGCGCCGATCGCGGAGGCGAACTCGCGGATCTTCTCCCGCCCGACGAGGTAGGGCACGGTCGGCGGGTACGCGTGGCCGGCGTACGCGGGATCAAGCATGGCCCGAACCTACCCCGCCGGCCTGGCCCGATCCGGTCAGCGGGTCTCGCGGTGCAGCGTGTGCTTGCGCTCGCGCGGGCAGAACTTCTTCAGCTCCAGACGGTCCGGGTCGTTGCGCCGGTTCTTGCGGGTGATGTAGTTGCGCTCCTTGCACTCCACACACGCCAGCGTGATCTTGGGACGGATGTCGGTCGCCTTGGCCACGGCGGAATGCCTTCCTCGCTACTGAAGTGAAACGCTCGGCAAGCCAGAATAGTCGGTCGCCCAGCCGGCCGGCAAAACGGGCCGGTCTTCCGTTTGTCGTAGCGGTGGCCGGACTTGAACCGGCGACACAGCGATTATGAGCCGCTTGCTCTGCCAACTGAGCTACACCGCCGTGGAGCCCCCTTACGGAATCGAACCGTAGACCTTCTCCTTACCATGGAGACGCTCTGCCGACTGAGCTAAGGGGGCACGGCCTCCGCCGGAGGCGCACCCGCGTAAGACTACACAACGACCCGACCGATCGCGAACCCGGTATCGGTGTGCGTCACGGTACCGCGCGCAGCCGGCGTACCTCCCCGCCAACCGAGGTCGGCTCGGGCTCGGTCTGCGCGGCGAACCACGCCTCCAGTCGGTCGTACGACAGCGGGCGGCTGAACAGGAAGCCCTGCCCGATGTCGCAGCCGATCTCCTCCAGCAGGGTGAGGGTCAGCTCGCTCTCCACACCCTCGGCCACCACGGTCAGGCCGAAGTTCCGGGACAGGTCCACGATCGCGCGCACGATCGCCAGGTCGCCCGGGTCGGTGGCCATGCCCTGCACGAACGCCCGGTCGATCTTCACTTCGTCGATCGGGAGCCGGCGCAGGTGCGACAGCGAGGAGTAACCGGTGCCGAAGTCGTCGACGGCCAGGCGTACCCCCAGTTCGTGGAGCCGGCGCAGGGTCGGCAGCGGGCGGTCGCTGTCGCTGGTCACCCCGGCCTCGCTCATCTCCAGGGTGAGCTGGCGCGGGGCCACGCCGAACTCGGCCAGCAGCGCGCTGACCCGGTCCGGGAAATCCGGATCCGTGAGGGTACGCGCGGACAGGTTCACCGCCACGTTGAGCGGCCGGCTGGCGTCGGCCCACTGCCGGCAACGGCGCAGGCCCTCGCGCAGCACGGTCTCGGTGAGCCGGTTGAGCTGCCCGGTGTGCTCGGCCACCGCGACGAAGTCCTCGGGCGAGACCGAACCGTGCGCGCCGTGCTCCCAGCGGGCCAGGCATTCCACCCCGACCAGCTGGCGGCCGACCAGCGTGACCTTGGGCTGGAAGACCACGTCCAGCTCGTGGTTGTCCAGCGCCCGCCGCAGGTCGCCGGCCAAGCCCAGGCGCCGGGCCGAGCGGGACTCCAGCCCCAGGTTGAACATCTGCACGGCGGAGGAGGTGGACTTGGCCGCGTGGGTGGCGACGTCCGCGCGTTGCAGCAGCGCCGCGGGTTCAGAGCCATGATCCGGGTGTACGGCGACGCCGACGGCGGTATCGACGTCCAGCGTCAGCGAGCCGATCTCCATCGGCACCTGGAGCGTCCGGCGCAGCTCGGTGGCCAGCTCGATGGCCTCGTCGGCGCTGCCCATCCGAAGCGTCATGACGAACTCGTCGCCACCGACCCGGGCCACCAGCGCGGCCGGCGGCGCCTGGGCACGCAGCCGCCGGGCCACCTCGGCGAGCAGCCGGTCGCCGGCGGCATGGCCCAGGGACTCGTTGACGTCGCGCAGCCCGGAGACGTCAAACTGGATCACCGCGACGACCTCGCCCGGCGCCCGGACCTTCACCGCCTCCTCCAGCGCGCCGGTGATCCGCCGCCGGTTGGGTAGGCCGGTCAGCGCGTCGTGTTGCGCGTCGAAGCGCAGCCGGTCGACCAGCCGGGAGTTCTCCACCGCGACCGCGGTGTGCGCGGCGACGGTCTCCACCAGCCGTACGTCGTCCGGGCCGAAGGTCGCCGGGTCGATGAGCCGGGAGGCGACCTCCAGGGTGCCGATGACGGCCGAGCCGGACCGCATCGGTACCACGATGGCGTCCTTGACCCCGGCCTCGTGCAGCACCAGTCGCAACTCGTTATCGCCCAGTTTGGGGCCGACGGCAACGGTTTCGCCGGTTTCCACCGCCCGGCTGCGCAGGGCTTCCGGAGTGGGCGACAGGTCGATCAGCCCGCCGTCGTCGACCCGGGCGGATAGCAGCATCTCCGGGTATCTGGCCTGGGCCGGCAGCCAGAGCGTGGCGTACTCGGCCCGGACCAGCTCGCGTACCCGGCCCAGCAGTACGTCAGCCAGGGTGCCGTCGTTGCGGGTCTCCGCGATCACCCGGGCGAGGTCGTAGATCTCCGCGAGCGACTTGTGCTGCCGCAGGAACTGTGCGTAGGCCCGGTAGACCACCACCAGCGCGGCCCCCACCCCGCCGATGAGCAGCACGGCCCAGCCGCTGCGCTCGACCGCCAGCAGCACCACCAGCCCCACCGTGCTGTTGAGGGCGCAAACCACCAGGCTCGGCGTGCCGATGCGGACCACCCGCTTGACCGACATCCCGCCCTGGATGAGCGAGATCACCCCGATCACCGCGATCATCGTGAACACCAGGTTGGCGCCCATCGCGGCGAAGACCACCAGCCAGGTGAGCGGTGAGGTGTCCCGGAGCGGGCCGAGTGGGGACGCGCCGAACGTGTGGACGATCAGAATCGCGGCCGAGTTGCCGGCGACCAGGTTGGCCAGGTTGAAGGCAAGCTTGACGACGGCGACCCGGTTACGGGACTGGACCAGCGCCATCGCCGCGACCCGGATCGCCAGCAGCGACAGCGGGGACAGATAGAACAGGGCGAGGACCAGCGGGATCTCGGTGAGGGTCATCCGGACGGTGTGCCGCCGGATCTCCACGTGGATCTGGGTCGACTCAGTGAGCAGGAACAGGCCGAAGAAGAGCAGCGTGATCGGCCACGGCGAAAGTAGTGGAGCGCTGCCATGACCGGCTACCGCGGGCGCGACCAGAATGACCGCGATTGCCGCAAGCGGCGCAGTGATGAGCCAGGCGATATTCTCGGGCCGCCGGGCCCCCAGCGGGCGGGACACCGGTCCTACTTGCGGGCGGGGCGGCTCATCCCCAGCTGATCTCGGACGCGCTGTAACCATCCGTAGTCTCTTGAACCGTAAGAGTCCTACCGTAGGTCGTGTCTGACGTGTCTGACGTGCTGGCCTGGGCGACGCCACCAGCAATGACGATCGCACCTACACCCAGCGACACGGCCGCGACGACCCGCAACGCGTAGCGGCGCAGTCTGCCTCGGTTCATTTTGAAGCTCCTGTGTTGCGTAGGCGGCCCTAAGTGGTGACTGGGGTTAGGACGATGGTGCCACAGCGGGGGTTCCCAGCAAAACAGCAACAGACAAGCCAGCCCACACGGTTGTGAGGTGTGAGCCGGAGGGGGCCGGGGCCGTCCCGCCTCTCTGCACTATTCACCGCCGATAGTCCAGAATTACATCCTACGAATGGCCGGCAAGGCAGGGACGATTGGGGGACCACCGAAGGCACCGTCGCACATTATCCGCCCGCCCCCGGTTAGTTGATCAGCTTCTCCGTGCCATTGTCGTGGTGTGGAGGACAAGGCCCGGGACGACGCGAGTGCGCGCTCAGCACTGGACTGGGCGGCGCGGGTACAGCGGCTGGAGGCCGAGGTCGACGGGCTGCGCCGGGCAATGCGCAGCCGCGCGATCATCGAGCAGGCCAAAGGCTTCCTGTCGGCCGCGCTCAACTGCGGGCTGGACGAGGCGTTCGGGCACCTGGCGCGGCTGTCCCAGCATGAGAACCTGAAGGTGGTCGAGGTGGCCGCCCGGATCATCGGCGCTGCGATGCCCAGCGATCTGGATGACCCCGCTCCGGCGGAACCCGCCATCGGCGACGCCCAGCCCTTCGACCCGCTCACCTACCTGCACGGCCGCCCACCGACCGAGGACACCGGCGAGGCGTCGCCGGAATCGGTCGACCTGCCGGTGCTCCCGGCTGAGACCCGGGTACGCCTGCAGACCGCGGCCGCCGCGGTCCAATCCGCCGGGACCCTGCCGGAGCTGGCCGAACGGCTGCTCGACGAGGGTACCCGCTGGCTGGGCGCGAAGGCGGTCACGATCTGGACCTCGGCGCCGGACGGTGCCCTGGAACTGGCCGCGTACGCCGGGATCTCCCCGCAGGAAGCCAGCGACTGGCAACGCATCCCGTCCCGGGTCAGGGCGCCGGTGCGCGACGCCATCTCAATGAACGAGCCGGTCTGGGTCGACGGTGCCCAGCCACACGAGTACGCGATCATGCGGGACGGCACCGCGTTGGCCGGCGTCCCGTTGCGGGATGGCGGGCGTCCCTTCGGCGGGCTGGTCGTGCAGTGGGAGCAGAAGCATCCGTTCGCGGAACCCGAGCAGCGGTATCTGGCCGCACTGGGCGCGCTCGCGGCCCGTCGGTACGGGCAGCTGGCCCGCACCGACGGACGGACGGGTACCGCACCCGGGCACTGGCTGCCCGGCGTGCTGGACGCGCTGCCGGTGGCGACGTTGCTGCTCGCCCCGGTGCGCGAGGGACCGGGCCGGATCGTCGACTTCGTGATCGACTACGCCAGCCCGCTCGCCGGTGAGCCGTACGAGCAGGCGTCGAGCCTGGCCGGGCGGATGCTGCTGGACGTCTGGCCGCACCTGGCCACCAGCGACGTGTTCGAGGCCTACCGGCATGTCGCGGTGGCCGGCGGTACCTGGCAACAGCCCGCCCGCCCCGAGACGATCCTGGTCGACGGAGTGGCGGAGCAACGTACCATCAGCCGTTCGGCGGTACGGCTCGGCGAAGGGCTGCTGGTCGCCTGGCGTACCCATGATGCGGAAGCCCAGCTCACCCGGCTCAGCAGGATGGAGGACCTGGGCGACCTCGGCTTTGTCGAATGGGACCTGGTGTCCGGCGGCGTCTACTGGTCACCGGGGCTGTACCGCATCTTCGACCGCAGCCCCCAACGCGGCCCGCTCTCCCTCGACCACATCCCCGACCACGTGGTCCCCGCGGATCTTCCGGCCCTGGAGAACGACCTGCGCACCCTGCTGGAGCAGCGCCTGTCGATCGACACCTGGCTGCGGTTGCGGATCGGCGGCGGGGAACGCCCGATCCGGGTCGTCATCCAGCCGGTGCTCGACGACCACGATGAGCTGGTCGCGGTGTACGCGCTGGTCCAGGATCTGACCGACATCAGCCGGCGGAACGAGACCCAGCGCCGCACCGAGCACGCCGCGAAGGTCCGGAAGATCCACGGTGGGGTGACCCCGCGCCGCGAGTGGTGAACGGTCGGCGAGCGTACCGTCCGGGTTGCCCCTATCCTCGCGTTGTGGAACGCCATTCGTTGACCTTCCGGTCCGAGCACGACGCGGGCGAGGTTTCCCTCGCCGTCACCGGCGAGATCGACATGGCTACCGCGGAGAGCCTGTACCAGCGGGCCAGCTCACTGGTCGCGGACGGCACCCGGCTCCTGGTCCTGGACCTCGGCGGAGTCACCTTCTGCGACTCGCTCGGAGTCGCCGCACTGGTCCGTATCTATCGGCACAGCAGCGGGCTGGGTTGCCGGCTGCGCCTGACCAATCTGCGCGGACCTGTCGCCCACGTGATCCAGATCAGCGGCCTGGACCAGGTGCTCGAGGTACAGGCCAGCTGATGGCGGCCAGGATCCAACGTTTCCGCGTCGGTTAGGCATCAGGTACCGATGATCGACTGGCGACGGGACCGGATCGGTTCGGCTCTGCGGGGTGAGAATCCCGCGGTGCTCGCGCGGCTCCCCGAGGGGTTCGCGGTCATCGGGGATGTCCAGTGGCTTCCGGGCTATTGCGTGCTGCTGACCGATGACCCCGCCGTGGAGCGCCTTACCGACCTGCCCAAGCCCCGGCGCCTCGCCTACCTGGAGAGCATGGATCGGCTCGGTGAAGCCGTCGAGCGGGCCTGCCGGGAAGCTGATCCGGCGTTCCGCCGGATCAACCTCGAAATCCTCGGCAACACCGATCCCTATCTGCACGCCCACGTCTGGCCCCGGTACGACTGGGAACCGCCCGAGCTGGTGACCGGACCGGTGTGGCTGTACCCCAAGGAGAACTGGCACGATCCGGCGACGACGCTCGGGCCGCGGCACGACGGGATCCGCGCGGCCATCACGGTTCACCTTCGGCGTCAGCCGGGGTCGTCAGCGGGCGATCGTCTGGACTGACGCGGCAGGTAGGGCCCGCGCCACATCCAGAGTGCGATAACCAGGGTCCAGTACGGGATCGCGATCAAGGCCAAGGTGAGTTTGAAGGGCCAGCGCAGCCAGGCTGCGAGCCAGATTGCGAAGATTCCGAGCCCGGCGTAAAGGCCGATCGTGACGGTACGCCAGAGAATGCGACGACCGCGTTCCTCCGCTGAGTACGCGCCGTGCCCAGGCCGACGCTTCTGATGGTGGCCGGTCACGGGGTCTCCTCTCGGTTGCTATCGGCTTCCGCCCTGACTATGCACGACCATCGCTGACGGGCCATCGGTACGCGGCCCGTCGAGGTCGACTTCGTATGAGGTCGGCGCAGCTGGCATGGGAAGCCCCGTGGGTGGAGATCCGCTTGACGCGGGCCACCCACGGGGCCGGTGGTTGATCGGACGAAGATCAGCGGGTATCGGTACCCCTGGATCGGCTGCCGGACTTGGCCAGGCCCCGGCTGACCAGGTACCCGATGGTCAGCAAGGTGATGTACCACCATGCCTTGTCGGCGGCGAAGTAGTCCTGCCCGTTGTTGCCGGCGCCGTCGCCGACCACCTGCGAGGCGATCAGCACGCCGATCACCGCGGCGAGGTACACAAACAGCTCAGTGGTCTTCCAGGAAGGCTTGGTCTCATTGTCTTGCGGGCGGGCCGGCCGTAAATCCCGATCGGTGCCCGTGCGCGGACCCGCCGTAGTAGGTGTGGTGGTCATTATTCCTCCGGAGAAAAGCGCATCTCATTGCGAGACAGTTGGTGGTGGTTTATTCGGCAAGCGGCCTGGTACCCGGCCGGTAGAACGGCAAACGATGCGTGAGTATCGTCACGTCACTCGGTATGCCGTTCTCCGGGAATGAGCATGCCTGCCGGGCCGCCACTCGGCGGGTCAGCGGGCGAATATCAGCCAGAGCACCGCCGTGAGGACTACGCTTATCAACAGCGATCCGAGGCAGCCGATTCTGCTGGAAAAGAAGGCGAGCACGTTTATCCCTACCCGGTTTCGGAGGCTCTACACCCGTCGCGGCCGCCAGTCCGCGATCCTGGGTGCGCGCCAATCAACGCTGCCGTCGTACGCACGCTTTGGCACACCGCAGCGAGCATGGATCCTGATTCTTCACGGGGATGATCTCGGGGGCTGACCCGTCGGCGAACATCGTTGATGGTGGATGTATGGCGGGCGTCGGGTCGGCGAGTGGCGGGCTGGCGGGTGTGGTCTCCTTGGGTCTCCTGTTCGTTGGGACGGGGGATCGTGGTTCACATGGCGGGCATCGGCATGCGCGGATGGTCATCAGCGAGGCCACGGTCAAGACGCATCTGCTGCACATCTACGCCAAGCTCGGGGTCAACGACCGGGCTGCGGCCGTAGCGGCGGCGTTCGAGCGCGGCCTGATCAAGCCCCCGGCAACCGATAAAGATCACCAGACCGATCAGGAATGAAGAAGCACCGGCTGCGGAGCCGCACATAGCGTGACAGTCATGTCCATCGCCTCAAGCATCAAGGGAGACAAGGCATGAAAGCGCACGTGAGCTCGATCCTCCTCGGCGTCCAGGACATGGGGCGGTCCAAGCAGTTCTACACGCAGGGTCTCGGCTGGAAGATCCAGCAGGACTACGGCGTCTCGGTGTTCTTCGAGCCGGACGGCGGCTCGCTCGTCGGTTTCTACGGCCGCGACGGCCTGGCCGCCCAAGTAGGCACGAGCCCCGAGAGCAGCGGCTTCAGCGGGGTCGTCCTCAATTACGTCGTCCGCAGCGAGGCGCGGGTCGACGAGATCATCGCGGATGCCGAGAAGGCCGGCGCCACGATCCTCAAGCCCGCCGCCTCCCTGCCGTGGGGCGGATACGGCGGTTCGTTCGCGGATCCCGACGGCTACATCTGGAGCATCGGCTACAGCGCCCAGGGAGAAAACCAGCCCTACGCGGAGTAGCCGCCGAGGGAGCTACCGACGGGAGGTTGGGCGTCGACGCGGGAATCGCCTCGACGCCGAACCCTCGACCGCGTGGCGGATCGACGTAGCCACATCCGGGTCAACGATCCACGGCCGAGTGCAGCGAGGCGGGCTTGCGTGCGAGTTGTGCCAGGGCCGTCTGGTAGGCGGCCGTAACGCCTTCCGGTAGCGGCGTGTGTCGGTGTTGTTCGGAGAGGATCTCGACGCCCCACGGACCGCGCCAACCCACGGTTCGCAATGCGTCGATGATGCCGGGAAGATCGAAAGAGCCTTCGCCGCACAGCCGCCTCCGGTCGACCGTGTCTTCGAACAGGGTGCCGATCGGTTCGGCGTCGGCGTCGTCGAGTTCGACGCCGACGAGGTAGCGCAGCGGTACGGCGGCGAGGTCGGCGGGCGGGGTGTGCGCCAGTTCGGTGGATGATCTCGGGGCTGACCCGCCGGCGAACATCGTTGATGGTGGATGTATGGCGGGCGTCGGGTCGGCGAGCTGTCGGGCCAGGGTTAATGGTTTAGTCGTGTCCGGTACCTATTTTCCGGCTGTGACGGCTGGGGCGTTAATCGTGACGGGTGCTCCAAAGTCATAGAATTCAACGGTACCGGTAACATTGGTGCCTCTCCACTGGAGCCGCCTGATCAAATCGTTGTCATCGAACCAGATGTCCAATGACTGAATCGTGGACGTGTCGCCATTGAGGTCGAACCACTCGTACAGCGAATCCTCCTCCGCGGCCTTGGCCAACGCCTGCGCCGTTGCCGGTGACAGACCGACTCGGAAGTGTTTCGTCGCTACGCCACGGACGTGTTCGTCGCCTACTTCTTTGATGTCGCTGTCCGTCAGCGAGGCGCGTACCAGGCTCGCGGCGGCTTGAGTGAAGGTATGTGAGGCGAAGAAGAAAGGCCTGTCGCCTGGAGAGCTTGGGCTGAGACTGGCGAGGCTACGGACCGTGGTCTGCCCCTGAAACGTTTCGTAGAGATTCTTCCCGACCACGGTGTACACGTGATCGCCGTACGGGGTGTGCTCCAGGAGACGGAAGTCGCTGCCGTTGAAATCCGCAGTCCCAGATGTGGTCTTCCACTCATGCGGTGCGGTCACCGTTTTGTAGTTGTTCACCGTCTCGCTGCGAAACCTCGTCTCCTTGGCGGTGCGGTCAGCGGCGGTCGACACAGCAGCCGCGGCGGATTTCGGCGGATTGATGCCGGGCACCACTCCCACCACCACGGCTGCGGCGACGGCAGCAGCCGTGGCGCCCATTGCGGCCCAGCCTTTCCACGACCGGGTTGGACGACGGCGGCGTGCGATCGAAGGAGCACCGTTGTGGTAGTCATCAATAGTGGACGGGGTGGCGGTTTGAGTCATTGCCTTCTCCAGGATCGCGTTGTACCGAGGTGATCCCGGCGCCGGAGGCGCATCGCGGAGAGCTGGATGGCCGAGACCGGCGAGGAGCCGCTCGACGGAATCGTCAGGATCGGTCATGACCACTGCTCCTTTCTCCGTAGGGATTCACCGTGTACATGTCCGCTCCACTCCGGATCTCGCCGCACGATTTCGTCGGTCAACCGGCGACGGGCTTTGTACAGCCGCGACGACACGTTCGCCGAACTGATCTCCAAAATCATCGCGATCTCGGCGACGTCGAGTTCATCCCAGGCGCGCATCAACAACAACTCGCGGTCGGCCTCAGCCAACGCCGCCAGCGCCGACCACAGAACGTGCTCGGACGGCCCCGACGGCTCATACGAGTCAGGCACCGAAGCGGTCGTCGCCAGCCGCAGGTGCAAACGTCCCCGCCGCTCAACTTCCCGGCGTTGATTCGCTATCACATTCCGAGCCACACCGAACAGCCACAACCGGGCCTCTTTGCCGACAGGGATATCGGCACGTCGTCGCCACGCGACGGCGAACGTCTCCGCGGCTACATCGTCAGCCTCGGCGGACGAGGGGCTGCGCCACCGCGCCGAACCGCCACACATCGTCGAAATTGTCAGCGAAGAAACCGCTGAAGACCTCTTCGTCCATACAATCTCCGGATAGGTTGGGCATGCTCGACGTCAGTACATGTCCAGACGTCAGCCGATCTCGCCGCACTCGTGTTCACACTCTTGGCCAGTCTCACCGTGACAGTCGAACTGGTCATGACCAGGGCGAACGACATTATCGGCATCCGCCGGCACGGGGCCCACCTACGCAACGGTGACACCGATACCCGCCTCGCCGCCGGATTCGGGTCGCGCACCCGCGCCCACTCCGGGGGACCCGCGCCCTCCTCGCCGTACCGCGCGTCGTGCTCCGCCACCGGATCCGTCAGTGGATCAGCCATGGCGACCGACCCTAGTGATGAGTTGTCGCGCCCGCACCCGTCACACCTAGGACGGGACACGACGAGGCGGAAGGATGACGTGATGAGTGCGGACACGCGGCTGGAGGAGCTGGGCGGGAGCGGGCTGGGCGGGAGCGGTCTGGGCGCGATCGACGAGCCGGCGTTCTCGGGGCTGGCGGAGCGGCACCGGCGGGAGCTGCACGTGCACTGCTACCGGATGCTCGGGTCGTTCGAGGACGCCGAGGACACCGTGCAGGAGACGTTCCTGCGTGCCTGGCGGCGGCGGGAGACCTTCGAGGGGCGGTCGACGCTCCGGGCCTGGCTGTACCGGATCGCCACCAACGCCTGCCTGGACCTGCTCGCCAAGTGCCGCCCGGAGCCTGCGACCGGCGGCGAGGTGCTGTGGCTGCAGCCCTACCCGGACCGGCTGCTCGACGAGCTGCCCGCGGGCGACGCGGACGAGCCGGAAACCGTCGCCGTCGCGCGGGAGACGATCGAGCTGGCGTACCTGGTCGCAGTCCAGCACCTCGCGCCGCGCCCGCGGGCCGTGCTGATCCTGCGGGACGTGCTCGGCTGGCCGGCCAAGGACGTCGCGGAGCTGCTCGGGGACTCCGTCAACTCCGTGAACAGCGCGCTGCAGCGGGCCCGCGCCGGCATGCGGGAGCACCTGCCCGCCGAGCGGCAGGACTGGACCGGCGGCGAGGAGGATGCCGGGACGCGCGAGCTGGTGCGCCGCTATACCGACGCCAGCGTAGCCACCGACATCCCGGCGCTCGCCGCACTGCTGCGGGACGACGTCCGCTGCTCGATGCCGCCCACGCCGGGCCTGTACGTCGGCCGCGACGCGGTGGTGAACTACTGCGTCGAGAGCGGCTTCGAGGGTATGAAGGGTCTGCGCGCCGTCCAAACCTCCGTGAACCGGCAGCCCGCCGTCGCCTTCTACCGCTGGTGGAAGCCGGAGGGCGCGTACCTGCCGCTGACGATCGACGTCCTGCGCGTCACCGGCGGGGCGATCACCGAGATCGTCACGTTCCACAACGACCAGTTCCCGCGGCTCGGGCTGCCGCAGCGCCTGCCGGCCGACGGCGCGGAGTAGTCGGCACGGAGTAGTCCCGGTGCGGACGCTCGCGCTGCGCGGTGGCGCGCGTGTCACGGTGGTCGCGGCGCAGTGGTGCCACGCGTTCGCCCGTCGTCACCCGCGGGGGTCCAGCTGGAGTTGCGCGACGGTGAGCCCAGGCCGGTCCTCGGACGCGACGCCGGGTTCTGGCTGCGCGGCACCGGCGTCCGCGCACTGCGGAACCCTGGCCGTCGCATGGCGAGGGTGCGCATCGTCACGCCCAGGGCCAGGACCGTCACATGCCAGTCAACACACCCCATACGCCAGTTACCGAACAATGGAGGAACGACATGAACAGCGTGAATGACACCGGGGTCGTCGCGGGCCCGGCATCGGGCCAGACCAGCCACACCCAGCGACTGCGCGGGCTCGCCGGCACCGGCTTCATTGCCACGCTCGCAGCGATGGTGGCCATCACCGTCGCCGCTGCGCTTGCCCAGGCCGTTGGCGTCAACTTCGAGGTCCCCGATGGTGGCGAGACGATCCCGTTGTCCGGGTTCGCTGTGGTGACCGGCTTCTTCTCGGTCGTGGGCATCGTCATTGCCGTCGCTCTTCTTCGTTGGAGCGCTCGCCCCGCCGAGCGATTCGTGTGGACGGCAGTGTCGCTGACCGCGATCTCGTTGGTCCCGCCCCTGCTCTCCGGGGCAAACACCGCCACCACCACCGCCCTCCTCGGGCTACACCTCGTCGCTGCGACGGTGATGATCCCCACCCTGGCGCGGAGCCTCCGCACCCGGACCGATTGACGATCCCGCACCGGGACAACGCGCGGCGCAAGGGCGTGCCCACTGACGTGGCCCCCGGTGCTGACGTGGCCCCCGGTGCTGCCACCCTCCATTCCAGGTTCCTTTTCTTGGTCAATTCGAAAGCTGAGTCGCGTGTGCGAAGAAGCACAGGGCACCTTGCGGGATGAAGACCAAACGCCATCCGCTTCGGTCGGGGCGCACCGGGTACCCGGTCGGCTCCTGCGCGGCGGTACGCCGCGGGAGGCTGCCACGCCGTAGCCGGCGGGGCAGGGAGCGCTGTTTGTGACGTGGGAGGTTGGAAAAGGCTCATTGAAGGGCCTCGCCGATCCGGTCGTCGAGCCCTTCCCTCCCCGTCGATGCGGTTGGCGCACACCTTCGGGAGCACCGCGACACCATGGCCCAGGCGGCGGGCGACCTCGGTGGCCGGTACGCCTGCGCTCAGCCATGAAGACGCCGCCGCTCGGCGCAGATCGTATGGGCCGAGGGGCGACGGGCGACTCGACCTGGGCCGGCGTCAGTACCTGAGGCTGGGCGAGGCCTTACGGGCGGGCGGCCAGGACGGCTTGGGCGATCTCGGCGGCGCTCGGGATCAGCGGCGCCAGTTCAGCCTTGATCTGGGCCACGATCGCGGCCCGGTCCTCGGGGCTGAGGCTGGACGGCCGGGTCGCCGCGGTCCGCGCGTCCGACGCCATGGTGGTCAGTATCTTGCGGAGTTCGTTGGGCTGGTCGCCGACGGTCAGCCGGGCCGGGCTGGTCATCGCGATCACCTTGTTGATCGACTCGTCGATGTTGACCAGCCGGTTGTGCTCCTCGGGGGTCATGTCGTCCTCCGGATCGGTGTTGTTGATCGCCGCGTCGATCAGCAGGAGGAGCCGGTCGAAGCTGTCCTGCCGGCGGTCCTGGGTGTCCCGGTACCACTCGATGTGCGTGTGGATTTCGACGTTGTCGGTGCTGTCCTGGATGTGGGAGACGCCGGCCTCCCGGTCGACGCGCTTGCGGAGGATACCGTCCGGCGAGTAGTTGATCGCCCGTACCGTGGTCATCGCCGGGTGGTCGTGCTGGATGGCGTGCAGGAGAAGCCCGTTGAACCGCTTCCACGCATCCCGGCCACCGTTCGGCCAGTCGTCGCCGATATCCATCGCGGAGGCGAAGTTGGTCACCGCGTCCCGGTCGCGCTTGAGACGGACCGAGTAGTCCTCGTCATGCGACCCGACCGCCGCGTGCGGGTGGTACAGGCCGACCGAGGCGAGGTCGTCCTTGCCCTCGTGGTATCCACCGGTTTCGATATGTGCCTGATTGCCGAGGATGCCGATGTCCAGCGGCCCCAGGCCGGTAAGGCGGCGGATCTCGGTGCGGAAGGCGATCAGGTCGGGTGGGTTGTCGGTCATGACCGATCACACCCTTTCAACGTCGGGCGCGGCAGGCTGGTTGACGACGAGTCCATCGTAGGTAAGGACCGCCGGCCGCCGGATCCGTCGAAGGCGCGGCGTCGCCCATCATCCAGCCAAATCGGAGATGCGTCCGGCTTCGCGCAGACACCGCCCGGAGGAGGTGTTCGATCTCGACGAAGTGCGGGTCGCGTTCGTCCTGCCTGTTCGATAACCGGTGGAGCGGTCGGGCCGGTGGCCGGATACTGCGGTGCGTACAGGGCTTCGCGGATGACCGGTTCGCGCCGGTGCGGCGGGTTCGCCGACCCGGCCCGGACCCGGCCGTGGCAACCGGACATGATCGTCCACGCCTACTCCGTCATCAAGATCATGACGGCGTTGACCGCTCTGCTGCTGGCCGACCGTGGCGAGGTCGACCTGGCCGCGCCGGTATCGCGGTACTGGCCGCAGTTCGCCACCAACGGCAAGCAGGGCGTGACGCTCGCCCACCTGCTGAGCCATTCGTCGGGCCTGTCGGGGTGGGCGCAGCCGATCGAGGCGGCGGACCTGTACGACTGGGAGAAGGTGACCGATCTGCTGGCCGCGCAGGCACCGTTCTGGCCGCCCGGCACAGCTGGCGGATATCACGTCTTGACCCAGGGGTACCTGGTCGGCGAGGTGGTGCGCCGGATCGCCGGGCGCACCCTGGGCACGATGTTCCGGCAGGAGATCGCCCAACCGCCCGTTGTCGGGACTTGGCGATTGTCGCACGCCTACGCGGTAGCGTCCGACCCGCGGGGAAGAGTTCGTCCCATCCCGGTCACCTCAGGAGTCGGTAACGTCTTGCACCGACCGGGACAGAATGCAGAACTCGTTTCCCTCAGGGTCTGCGAGAACAGTCCACGAGGCGTCAGCCGGTTGACCGACGTCGACCGGCCGGGCGCCCATCGCCATGAGCCGCTTGACTTCTTCCTCCGCTGTGCTGCCATCTGCGCGTAGGTCGAGGTGGAGACGGTTCTTCGCCCCTTTGCGCTCGGGCACCTTCGCCACATCAATCGTCGGCCAGGCGCTGTGGGCCGGAGCGATGCTCACCACGCCACCGTCTTCCTCGACGATCTGCCACCCGAGCACTGCCGCCCAGAACTCGGCAACAAGGCGAGGGTCGAAAGCATCAATGGCAATCACGGCGACACGGCTGGTCATTCCCTCCCGGTACCCGCAGCCGCCGCTGATGAACAGCGCGCCGTGGTCGGTCGCACGGAAGCATCGGCGTGCCGTCAACTCGCCGGCACAGTCTGAGCGGCAGCTCTCGGTAACGTCAAGACCGTGTTTACTTTCAAGACACGATGTCGTATGTCCGTCGTGGACCGGACCGTTGCTCCCGCCGCAGCCGGTCACGGCCGCCGCTCGCTTCGCTCGCACCCACGGCGTCCGTTCCCTCCACCTGATCGGGCACCCACCTGCACTACGACCTGCAGCACAGTGCCCCGGTGCAGTTCTCCGAGGAGGCAACGGCAGAAAGCAAACAAGAATAGACGCTCGGCGCGCACTCGCACAACAATCCGACACGCTGTCACGCGCAGCGGATTCCCGACCTCCACGAGATGTGACGGGGATCGGCGACTCTGCACATTGAGAAGTCGCCCTGGAGTTCGAACGCCTCTTGGTAGGACAGTTCATCCGGTCCGGAGCCGAGGTGCGGCCCCGTGACGCGGAACGGCTGACCCTGATTGGTCACGGTCATCGTCTTAGTTTGGTCACCGACCCGATACTCAAAGATCAGATTAAATATGGCGTAGTATTTGATCGCTACTGCCCGCAGGATAATTACCTGCTCTTCGCGATCTTTCAACGAGATGGTCGTGTTACCAAAGAACGCTGGCCCTGCCTTCGGTTCGTTCTCGTCAGTGACGATCACTTCGGAGACGACAGGCTGCGCCTTGTCAAGATCGAGGAACATCTTCATAGTGGCACCGCCGCCCTGCGGGGGTATGTCGAACAAGGTGCCGTCGACAGGCGGCGTGCGTTCGACAATCTGCGGCCGGATGTCCAAGATCCGGACCTCCTGGTTCCGTCTGCCTTCGACGACAAGCCGCAACGTCAGCTTCTCAAGGTTGATGCCGCCAGCCGATCGAACCTCGCTGAGGAATTCCGGCGAAACGGCGCCCATGGACTGACTGATGATCTGGCGCGCGTGCGCACTCGGTTGGAAAGCACCGGGCACCACCTTGGAAAGGCCCTCGTCGTCCAACTGTGTGATTTCCACACCGACCGACAGTTCCGGACCCGAGCGCAGCGTATCCTTTGCCTCGGACGGGTCGACCAACTGGGCGGGAATGCCGAGCAGCGTGCTCGTCAGCAGGGTAGCGCCAGCGGCACCGACGAGGCCCAGGATCCATAGCGCCGATCGTCTGCCAACCCCATGTCCGAGCCGCGCGGCACCCACTGATCTGGCGTCCGCCTGCCCCTTTGCACGTAGCCGTGCGACCTTCCAATTGCGCTGTTGGTTTGGTTTGCGGCGCCGCAGAGTACCCATCCGTCCTCCCCATCGAAACGACGACGAACCTTACCGTGTCCGATTGCGGGACGCCGTCCCGCCGGACTGAAAACTGCCTCCGGCGAGGGCTCTGGCTCTGGGATGGCACCCGTCCACCATCGACCCGGGCAAGCCGGGTAGACCGGCCACGGGGCGTGCCATAAGAACCGGAAACAGGGGAGAACAAGAATCTCAGCGCGTGAGACCCGACCTTGACGAAGATCTCCAGAAACACGTATTGACCGGGGAAAGCCCAGGTCATCCGAGGTGGCCAGGGCGGGGTCGAACCGCCGACCTTCAGCTTTCAGCGGGACAGCCGTTGATCGTAACCCCAACGTCCGCGCACATGCCTCCACCGACAGATCCTGGCCTTGCGTGCGCCGGCCGCACTCGGCCTGCTGGCGGCGCCGGGGCGCCGGCATCGGCCGACGCGGCGCGAGTTCGGCGGGATGAGCACCATTCGGACCCCCGGAACACAACCGTTCATGATCGAACGGGCCATTCGCGGGCCAGAAGCCCGTGGCATGAGCGGTCACGAACGGCATCAGCTGTCACCTGTGCAGGCCGGGAGACCAGGCGAATCGGACCAGTTACCCCAGGAAATCGACGTCTTCCAAACTGACGGTAGGGCGGCCTCACCGGATCATCCGGCGGAGGCGCCGGACCTCTGCGACAAGGCGAGGGATGTCAGTCCGAGCATGAGCGACAAAGTCGAGATCATTGTCAAGCTGAGGATCGGGACTTACTCGTTCCACTGGCACATATGCGAAGTAGAGCTCCGCGTCCTCATCGCCATCGGGGTTCAGGTCGATACAGCTCGCGCCGCCCGTGCCCCACCGGGTCTCCAGGCGGGCCTCCCACGGACCTGGGCTGGCCAGCATCGCCCGTCGTTCGATCTCTTCCAGCTCGTCATCCATCATCGACACGATCTCGTACTCCTCGCCGTCCGCGCCCATGCTTGCTGTGCCGTCGGATTGTTATGCGCCCATCATGTACTTCGTGGCGCCGGTTCAGTACCGCAGCGGAGTACAGCAGCCGTACCGACAATTGGTGGCCCGCGCCGACCGGCATCAACTTCCTGACCTCGGTACCGACCGTAGGTGACCTTGTCGCCGATAGTTCGGTACGAAGAGTCGGGTGCCGAGGTCGTTACGGCTTCTGCTCGTCGCCGGGCAGAATCCGCTCCGACTGCCCGCGAACCTTCGCCGCAACGTAAACGATTCCACAGGGAAGTACCGTGCGCGAGAGTTCGGACTCGAGTCCGAAGCGCGCAGGCCACGCTGTCATTGGCAGATGTGGATACCTCCGTGCAGTTCACCGATGTGGCATCGGTCACGGCAAGGGTGATCTTGAGAAGGCTGGTGTCCGGGTCGCGACAGCGACGCAAGCGGATCAACCGATGTCTGGAGTTACGGTATTCGACCGACAATCCGTGCTATGGGACCGATCAGCAGAGGCGAAGTGCAAGCAGTATTCGACGCGTTCGGCGGCGGGGGCTGGGCGATCCTGCGGCACAGCGACGTCGCGCGGGGCGCACCGGCGGACCAGGTGGGCAGCCATGGCGCGATCCGGCCGTTCGACCCGTGGGATGGCATCCGGCTCCACGCCGAGGACTGGCACGTGATCCTCATCGCCGACTTCGAGGGCGGCGACCACAGTTTCAGTAGACAGGACGCTGAGCAAGCGATCGCCCAGATCGCGGTCCGCTTCGAACTCGACGGTCAGGAGCTGGAGATCACGCGTACCGCCATCAAGCGCTTCCTCAATCCCGAACGGTTCGACCTGGTCGAGGCGTACTACGCGCAGTTCGGTCGGGTGATGGCGCCCGACGAGCTCGCCGTCGGCGAGCACTCGGTGCGGTGCACCATGACGTTCGGGGCCGACGTCGTCTTCGAAAACACCATCGCCGTCACGGTCAGATAAGCCGTTTCCACACCGCTGCAGAGGTGACGGTGCGAGGCCCAGCCCGGCCGCAACTGGAGCGACGACGGCGCGGCCACCGAGGACCAGCAGCTTAAACACCGGGCAAAGGCAACGACCCGGCCCGTACCGGTGGCGCCGCCCCTCGCCGCGTTGCTGGAGCGGCACATCGCGACGTACCCGCCAGCAGCTAACGGCCGGCTGTTCGTGACCCGGCGCGGACCGGGCGGCACGTACCTGACCGCCCCTGCCGGGAAGCCTCTTCCTCGGAACGCCCTGTCGACGGCCTGGCGGAAGGCGCGGAGGCGCGCCCTTACCGAGGCGCAGCTCTGCTCCCCGCTGGCCCGCCGGCCGTACGACCTGCGCCACGCGTGCCTGTCGACGTGGCTCAACGCCGGGGTACCCGCGACGCAGGTAGCCGAGTGGGCCGGCAACAGCGTCAAGGTGCTGTTGGACTTCTACGCCAAGTGCCTTGACGGCGGGGTAGCCGCCGCGCTGCACCGCATCGGCCTCGCCCTGGGCGTGCAGCTGCCCGACCAGGCGAACTAGCCGGTGATCTCTGCCCACAACCTGCCACAAACTTTGGGGCGTATTCGGGGTGACCAGTGAGCCTCAGCCGTCCCGAGTAGGACTCAGTGGGACCGACTACAACAGCCCCTGACCGGCGTACTGGCTGGTCAGGGGCCGTCTCAACCCTATGTGGCGGGTGTTGGGTTCGAACCAACGTAGCTTTCGCGACGGTTTACAGGGCGTCGCCGCCGGGCCGTCGCACAATGCGCCTGACCTGCCGCTTCTCCCGAGGTGTCGCCCCAGCTCGGCCGACGTTCCCCCCGATGCGCCCCCGCCCCCGACCAGCCGCCAACGCCCGCTGGATCTTGGCATTCACCGTCTCCTCTTCACCATCGATGCAGCTCGCGTAGACCCGGAGCAGAACGGCGACGCTGTGACCGGCCCGCCTCGCGACCTCGGTCGCCGGCACCCCACCGTTGAGCCAGAGGGACACGGCCGCGTGCCGCAGGTCGTACGGACGCCCGGCGAGGGGCGACAGAACCAGCTCACTGCTCAGTCCCTTGACCCGAGCGTCCTTCCACATCCGGTCGTAGGTGGAAGACGCCAGATGGCCTTCGTTACGTCCACGGAAAAGCCGTCCGTCCGCCGTGACCCCATATTCGGCGATGTGGTCCCGCAGGAGCTTCACCAGCTCGGGCGGGATCGGGACGGTACGGGTCTCGTTCTCGCCACGATGCTTGAGCCCGCGTCGCTCCCGGCCGTCCCCGTCGTCCGTCCACCCGGAACCGGCGTAGGGATTCGTCTCGGTCAGGATGACCCGACCCCACCCAGACGCGGGGAGGAACAGGTCCGCGCGGCGCAGGTTGGCGGCTTCCGCCGGCCGCATTCCCCCGTAGTACATGCACCCGAAGAACGCGACGTACCTGCCGCCCTCGCGGTTTACGGACGGCAACGCCGCCAAGATCGCCTCGACCTGAGCTGTGTTCGCGACAACCCGGCGGTCCACGGTCTCCGCGACCCGTGGCGCCGTCCACTGCACCTTGTCCAACGGGTTGTAGTCCAACAGATCCCGCTCGACCGCGAAGCGAAGCGCGTTGTAGAGCACCGCGCGCTTGCGCTGCACCGTGGTCGCCGCCGCAGGCCGACCATCGATCCGGCGCGAGCATGCCGTCAGCGCCGCCCGAACGACATCAGGCTTCGCCAGCTCAACAACCGGACGGGACGCTCGCGCAAGCCACGCGATTGCCTCAGCCTGGTCAGCCGGCGCCTCCCGCTGCCACGCGTTCGGGTTCAGCGCCCACTCATAGAGTGCCCTCCGCAGAACCTCGTCATCACGTTGCCCGCGAGTCTCATTGACCAACGCCACCGTCACCGTGACCAGCGCTTCCACGACCGAGCGCCGAGACTTCGCAGCCAGGCCAGGCCACTTCATCTCCGCGTACGCGCGAGCGTGCTCGTACCACGTTGTACGGTTGCGCTCCCGTAGCAGTGACTCGGGTAGCCCGGTCGCCTCGTCAAACGGCGTTCCGTCCTTCTGCGCGCGGAGCAGGTCGTTGCGGAACTTGTCGGCGAGCGCCTTCGTGGTGAACGACCGCTCGAATCGTTTCCCGGCCACCACCCACCGGACCCGGTGCGACTTGCTCTTGCCTCGGTCGTCACGCTTGCCCAGGTCGTGAACCTTGACGTCGTAGCTGCTCACGCCGCCCGGTCCTCTCGCGCCGACAGCCATGCGTCGAGGTCAGCGCGCCGGATGCGGACCTCGCCGTTGGGCAGCTTGATGCAGCGTGGCGCCATGCCCAGCCGACGCCATTTATAGAAGGTCGATCGAGGCACATCCAACTCGGCGAGCACCGCCGCAACACTCAGGAGCTTTCCGCTCACTACGTCCTTCCTCCCGTCAGGCCGCTTGCTCAGTCGTTCGTGGATCTTGTGTCGCCGAAACAGCGCCGGGTGCTCGCTGCCTCGCCAGTGCGAGCGCCGCGCGCCATCGGATGCGGGTGGAGATGGCGCGCAGGATGCGGTGTTCCACCGGGGGTACGTCGGGGTCGCCGGGTCGGGCGAGCTCGAACCGGTACCGCTTGGACCCGTCCGCCGGGTCCGGGCGCGCGTCGTCCTGGTCCTGGTCCTGACCGTCGACCGCGCCCGCTGTGATGGCCTTGACCCAGGCCCGGTTATCGGTCCGGTGATCGGCGAGGGTCTTGCCGGACCAGTTCCGGGAGATGAGCACCCGCCGGCCGGTGAACCCGAGGGTGGTGCGCTGGTGGACCTTGCCCTTGCACCGGCCCGGAACCAGCCCCGCCTTAGCGCCGTCCGGCTGGACTCCGTAGAGCAGCCAGTTGGCGCAGCT
>WNGE01001154.1_pt1 | contig 46822 bp, 39 predicted proteins | sample 5400651 | NCBI WGS metagenome assembly WNGE01 (sample SAMN13153370, study PRJNA577476) | soil metagenome | isolation source: 60 cm soil or saprolite under grassland replicate 2 | place: USA:California | collected 2016-06-15 | reverse complement strand
CGGCCACACGCTTTTTGTCGCCTCGGTGGCGTTCAGCCCGGGCGGCCAGATGCTGGCCAGCGGGAGCGACGATGGCACGGTGCGGTTGTGGGACGTGGCCGCCAGCCGCCAGACCGGCGCCCTCGCCGGCCACCCCGGCCCGGTCGCCTCGGTGGCGTTCAGCCCGGACGGCAAGACCCTGGCCAGCGGCGGCGCCGATGACACGGTGCGGCTTTGGGACGTGGCCACCGGCCGCCGGATCGGCGGCGCTCTCAGCGGCCACACCGGCCCGGTGAACTCGGTGGCGTTCAGCCCGGACGGCAAGGTCCTGGCCAGCGGCGGCGCCGACGACACGGTGCGGCTTTGGGACGTGGCCACCCACCGCCAGATCGGCCCACCTCTCGCCGGCCACACGAGCGCGGTCACCTCGGTGGCGTTCAGCCCGGACGGCAAGACCCTCGCCAGTGGCAGCGCCGATGACACCGTGCGGTTGTGGAATGTCACCTACGTCGCGGACATCGTGCCGTCGACGTATCTGTGCGCCTCGATAGGACGGTCCCTCACCCACTCTGAATGGGCACGATACGTGCCGCGGGGCGCGGCGTACCAACGGGTCTGCCCCTGAACGCCAACCGGTGAGCGCTACGTTTGGCGAACGCGCCGAAGCAGCTCCGCACGTTTGGCTTTCTCCGTCCGGTTCCGCACCAGTGCCTGTCCATTAAGCGCCATGAACGTCACGAGTGGCGCCACCGCGAGTAGGCCTGCCGCGACATAGGCCCAGAGGTAGTGGTGCAGGGAAAACATCGACCAGCTGCCCTTTACCTGGGTCGCATTAATCCCGAAGAAAGTCGCCAGAAAACCCAGCGGGATGCCGATCACGCTCAGGACGCTCACCGCGGCGGAACGACGCAGCCGTTTCTCCTCCTCGAGCTGCCTTTCCCGGATCTCGATGGCCGTCAGCTCCGACCGAATGCTGGCGTCCAGCCGAGAGAACATCCGGCTGACAGTCTCGGCCCGTTCACGCAGCTCCATCGCCGCGTACAGTTCTTTATGGAAGCTTTCCAGGCGAAGCGACGGAATAAGCAGACCCAGATCTGCTGACGTCTCGACGCTAAAGCTTAGGTCAAGTTCGAGATTACCAAGCTCATCGGCGAGAAATTCCATGTCCGCGCGTTGCTGCTGTCCCACGTCGGGTTTTTGCATTTCGTATCTGAAATCACGCACCTGGCCATGCGCCTTGTGCCAGATTTGCCTGAACCGCGCGGACGTGCCCACGGCCTGCACGGCGGTTAGGAATACGCTATTCTCGATATAGTCTTGGTGACCGTACAACAGGCTCACATAGGGCGTGACGGCGCCGAGCGTACGTTTCGCCTCGTTGAGCCCAGACGGGCGCCTAATGTCCATAAACTCCGGGCGGTTCGGCGGGTCGACCCGGTAGAGAATCCGCTTCACAGTGTCCTCGTCGGGCAATGACCCGCCTGGCACATACGGTGCAAAGACCACCTGGTGCCGCTCGGGCGGCAACAATGGATTCTTGTCGATCTCCTCGGCGCCCACTGACTGGGCAAGCTGAGAAATATGTGCCTCGACATCCGCGCCGTCGACGAGGAGCTGAGCGTAAGCGCAGCGCTCAAGCACATTTATAGTGGGGACGGGATCAACATCAAGCGGGCCGCTAATGAAGTCGAAGTCGAGCACGGCCACGGTCTGATCCGATGGGAGCGCAAAAAGCCACGACTCAACCCGGGTGATCTGAATCGGAGCGTCCCGCGGCGCACTAGTTTCAGCAGACGCATTCGATGGGCCGGCGAAATCAGTCAGCGCCTTGAACGTCAGCGCCTCGGCTTCATGCGACTTGCGGCACACCGCCTGAGGAAGTTGGTACTTGAACAGGCCATAGAACTCCTCTAGCCGACCGAGGCCGAGATGAGGCAGTCCGCTCGCTGACGTCTTTCTGTACCGCCACCTGGTCGCATAGATGGTGATGACCCGGATCTCGTGATCAGGTGACGTAATATCACTAGCCCCCATGGTCGATCCCCCGACACACCCTCGCAGTGACGGCAACCGATCGCCGGCGCCGCCGCTTCTCACCGCGCCGTAACGACTGACCCCCGGGCGGGAAGGAACGTCTCAAGCATTGGGTAAATGGCGCAGAACCGTAACTATCCGTAAAGATAGGTGATCCTTACCATAAAGCATGCCATAGTGGCATCAGCGCGGCGGCCTTCCCAGCGAGCGTCGGATAGGCCTCCTGCCCGAGCAGGCTCGACCGGGGCCGGTGGCACGCGGAGTCCAGCAGGCCAAGGTCTCCTACCGGGCCCGCGGCTAGCTCGCTCACCAAGCTGAGAAGATCGTCCAGGGTGAGATACCACTTCGGTGCCAGCTGTCGATGCTGCTATCAATACGTGCAAGGAGAACGCCGTGTACACCTCGGTCGAGAACCTGGCCATCCTCTGGGCATCGATTGAACGGCTGTGCTCGGGTTTGCCAGCCAACCAGTGGGATGCGCCGACCGGCTGTCCGGGGTGGACCGTCAAGGACCATGTTTCACACCTGGTGGACTACGAGGCGCGCGCCCTCGGCCGAGCCGTTCCCCCGCACGAGCTGGGTCCGCTGCCGCACGTGAAGAACGAATTGGGCCGGGCCAACGAGATCGGTGTCGACCTGCGCCGCTCGGCGTCCGGCACCGCGGTGCTCGAGGAGTTCCGCCAGGTGACCGCCGAGCGGCTGGTGCGGCTGGGCGAGCTGACTGAGCAGGATCTCGCCAGGCAGACGATGACCCCCGTCGGCGCCGGCCCGGTGGCGGATCTGCTCACCTTGCGGGTCATGGACAGTTGGAGCCACGAGCAGGACATCCGCCGGGCCGTCGACCGTCCCGGGCACTGCGATGGCCCGGCCGTCGCGGAGGCCCTGGGCTACCTCATTCGCCTTTTGCCTTACGTGGTCGGCAAACGAGCCGCCGCGCCGAACGGGTCCACGGTTGTCTTTCACATCGGCAGCCGGGATCCGGTCGCGGTCGAGGTTGCCGGTGGCCGCGGCAGGCAGGTGGCCGATTCGCAAGACCCGACGGTGAGCTTGGCGATCCCGGTGGCCACCTTCGCAGCGCTGGCGGGTGGGCGCTGCGACGTGCCGGATGATGTCGGCATCGCTGGTGACCGCCAGCTCGGCCAGCGGGTGCTGGCGTCGATGGGCTTCATGCCCTGACGCCCGCCGTCAGCTTGTCCGCAAGCCTGGCGCAGAGCGTCAGCTGTCCGCAAGCCTTCGCGCAGACCGTCAGCCGTCCGCATGCCCCGGCGCGAACCGTCAGCCGTCCGGCGCGCCGGCGCCGCCCCGCCCGGCGCCCTCGTGGCCGGCCTGGTCAGGCCAGGGCAGCACGGTCAATGTGGGCCACTGCTTGCGCCACCGCGTGGTCTTGGTCTCGTAGACGCGGCGCGTCGCCAGCACCGGGTTGGGGCGCACGACGAGGTTGAACACGTCGGAGAGCCCGTACGGCGCGTAGACGCGCCACCGTCTGCCCGGTTCGAGGCGCACGCCCAGGCACGCCGTTGTCGCCTCAAAGGTGTCGATCGCTGCTTCGGTGGACTCGTGCGGGCGGCATGGCACGCCGAACTTCTGCTCGTACCACAGGTGGACGCGCGCCTGGTTGCGGATCTGCACCGGGGCGGGCAGGTCGCCGAATGTCGTGCGCCCGGCTTGGATGACGGCGTCCTCCGCGTCCCAGGACAGGTCGCGGGCGTCGAAGTAGCCAAGGTCGTAGTCCAGGATGCCCGCCTCGGGATGCCGCCCGGTGACCACATTCCAGATGGTCTGATACAGGCACCCGGCGGCCAGGTACCAGCCCGGCAGCTCCATCGCGGCTGCCCGGGTAAGCACCTCGGTCAATGTGCGATTGCGGCTCAGCGCCGCCTGGAAATGCTCCAGTTGCTCGTCGATGGGCAGCCGACCTGTCCGCATGGTCTCTGTCTAGCAGCCGGGGCGTGAGCGCGAGGAAGGGGCAGTGCCCAGGGCGCGGGGCGGCCCGCGCGATCGGGGCCGCACCGCGCCCAGCTGTCCGGCCTGCTCAGGTCGGCCTACCGGGCCCTGAGGTCAGGGTGCGGTCAGGATACGGACACATCGTCGAACAGGGTGTAGGTCGCGTCACCGGGATAGTTGTCGTCGTGGCTGGTCAGGGTGAGGGTGTAGGAATGCCCGGCGGTCAGGCCGGCGGAGACCCGGGTCCAGCCGGAGTTGGCGACGCAGGTCTTGGCGAGGATCGTCGTGGTGGTTCCCGTGGTGTTGTCGCGCAGGGTGGCGGTCGCCCAGTCGTAGGTGAGGGTGTCTGGGCAGGTGAGGTTGTAGTAGAAGGAAAGCGTGCCGCCGCCGGTTGGGGTGAAGGTCTGGGCGACGTTGGAGTCGCCGTTGGTGGGTGAGGTGGAGCCGGCGCGGGCGGCGTAGGTGCCCGAGTGGGCGCCGGAGGAGACGATCGCGGTCGCTGCCCCGCTGGTGGTCCAGCCCGAGAAGCTGCCGGTCTCGAATCCGCCGTTGACGATCGGGTTTGACACGGCTGCGCTGAGCGCCGCGTCATCGAACAGCGTGTAGGTCGCGTCGCCGGGGTAGTTGTCGTCGTGGCTGGTCAGGGTGAGGGTGTAGGAGTGCCCGGCGGTGACAGCGCTGGACACCTTGGTCCAGCCGGAGCTGGAGACGCAGGTCTTGGGCAGCGGTGTGGTGGTGGTTCCCGTCGTGTTGTCCCGCAGCGTGGCCGTCGCCCAGTCGTAGGTCAGCGTGTCCGGGCATGTCAGGTTGTACCAGAAGGACAAGGTGCCCTGTCCCGACGGGACGGTGAAGGTCTGGGCGACGTTGGAGTCGCCGTTGGTGGGTGAGGTGGAGCCCGCGCGGGCGGCGTAGGTGCCCGAGTGGGCGCCGGAGGAGACGATCGCGGTCGCCGCCCCGCTGGTGGTCCAGCCCGAGAAGCTGCCGGTCTCGAATCCGCCGTTGGTGATACCGCCACCGCCTGACGGGTTGATCGTCCAGGTGAAGGAGGCGGAGCCGGACGCGTTTGTCGTGTCGGTGGCGGTCACTGTCACGTTGTAGGTGGCCGCGATGGTCGGGGTTCCAGTGATCAGTCCTGTGGTGGAACTGATCGACAGTCCGGCCGGGAGCCCGGTGGCGCTGTAGGTGAGGGTCTGGCCGGGAGCGGAGTCCGTGGCGTGGATTTGCAGGCTGACCGGCGTGCCGACGGTCCCGGTCTGGTTGCCTGGGTTGGTCACGGTAACGGTGTTGCCGCCGCCGCCGCTGGTGAACGCGGCGACCCCGATGGGGGTGCCCAACCCGGTCGGGCCGTCGTAGCCGGCTCCGGCGGTGCACAGGTAGGCGGGGCTGCAGGTGCCGTCCGAGCCGCTCGTGACGTCGTTGAGCGCGCTGGTGTGGGCGTAGGGGTAGGAGGCGGGGTAGCTCCCGGCGGCGGGAGCGCCGGCCAGGGCGTAGACGGAGGCGATGATCGGGGAGGAGGCGCTGGTTCCGCCGAACACCAGCCAGCCCGTGGTCTGGTAGGTGTCATAGACGGCCACGCCAGTGTTGGGGTCGGCCACCGCGGACACATCAGCGACGGTGCGCCTGGCGCAGCCGGTGTCGTGCTGCCAGCTGGGCTTGGCGTCGAAGGCGGAGCAGCCCGCGCCCGCGCCGCTCCAGGCCGTCTCGCTCCAGCCGCGCGCGTTGGACGCGGTGGACAGGGAGGTGCCGCCGACCGCGGTGACGAACTGCGACGCGGCCGGGTATTCCACACCGAAGCCGCTGTCACCTGAAGACGCGGTGACGGCAACGCCCGGGTGGTTGTAGTAGGACGAGTCGAAGGAGGGGTCAGAGGAGGACTCGGATCCGCCGTAGCTGTTGGATACGTACTTTGCGCCCAGGCTGACCGCGGTGTTCACTGCCGTACCTAGGTTGCCCGTGGTCGGCGAGGTGGCCTCCACAAGCAGGATGTGGCAGTTTGGGCAGACCGCGGACACCATGTCCAGGTCAAGAGAGATCTCTTCCGCCCAGCCCATGTCCGGGGCTGGGTAGCTGGTTCCGCCGTTCTGATCGACCTTGCGGAAGCAGCCGTTGCCGGTCGTACACGCCGACAAGCCATACTGTGCCCGGTAGGTGCCCAGGTCCGACTCGGCGTTGGGGTCGTCTTGGGCGTCCACGATTGCTACCGTCTGCCCGGAACCTGCGCTGGCGGACGGCAACGCGTACGCCGACTGCAGATCCGGCGGCCCATATCCGGACGGGGTGACGTTGGGGATGATCCCGCGGTGCGCCGTCACGTTGGTGCGGACCAGCGACAGGCACGCCATCCGGCCGCGGTCTGTGGGAACGGGGCAGGCGCGGCGCACGTCACCGGGCAGGGTGAAGGTGCTGTGTCCGTGCGGGGACGGTTGGGCCGCCGGGCGCGCGGCCAGTTGCCCGGACGATAAGGCCCGGGACGAGTGGGTTTGGGCCAGGGAATCTTGCGCGTGGGCGGGGGCCACTGCGGACAGGCCTGCGGCGGTCAGCGCCGCGGCCGCCAAAAGCGTGGTCGCGGCGCGGCGGGTGAGGTGCCGGCCGGGGCCGCCTCGGCCTGGGAGGGTGGGTGTCATCCTGCTCCTTCCGAATATGCGGACCGGGGCAGGCTTTTGGGCGGTCAGGGCGTGGTCGGCTCGCCGCCCATCCGGGATCGGTTCCCGACCTGACCCGGTGGTGACACCACGATCGGTGGTGTTGTCGCGGACACTAACCTTCCGGTACCAATCGGTCAATATGCGACTACGAGCCGTTAAAGCAGTGCGCGCTCCCGCCTGCGGCGTGCCCGCCAGCGGGTACGCGGCGTGCCCGCCGGCCTGACCGAACGAGGGCCGAGGAGCACAGCGCGGAGCGCGCAGGCCTGGGCCGGGCACGTTCCCCGCGTCATAGGCTCGGTTTCGGCCTGGCCATGCGTAGCGGAGTGCGTCGGCCGCAACCGAGGGCCGCGCTGGCTTTCGCGGGCAGATGTCCTCGGAGAGGAGAGGGTCATGCTTGCTATCCGCGCCGCCCGCATGTTCGACGGCCTGCGTCTGCACGACCGGCCTCTTGTGCTTGTGGGCGGAGACCGCATCGCCGACATCGACCTCACCGGGGCTGCGCCACCCGCTGGCGCCCAGCTCATCGACTTCGCCGGGGCGACGTTGCTGCCCGGTTTCATCGATGCGCACACGCATTTGGTCTTCGACGCGAGCGCCGACCCGGCTGGGCATCTTGAGGCGGTGGACGACGAGACGCTGCTTGATGAGGTTCGTTCGGCCGCACGGCAGGAACTCGATGCCGGTGTGACGTGCGTGCGTGATCTGGGGGACCGGTCGTATCTGGCTGTGCGGTTGCGGGCCGAGGCGGCGGCGCGGCCGGAACTGGGCCCCGATGTGGTGCCCGCCGGGCCGCCGATCACGACCCCCTCTGGGCACTGCTGGTTTCTTGGCGGCGCCGCCGACGGAGCCGACGGCGTCAGGCAGGCCGTGCGCGCGCACGCGAGCCGCGGCGCCGCGGTGATCAAGGTCATGGTCACGGGCGGCCGGATGACCGCCGGCACCGCGGTCGATGCCTGCCAGTTCGGCGCCGACGAGCTTCGCGCCGCGGCGGACGAGGCGCACCGGCGAGGCCTGCCGATCACCGGGCACGCGCACGGGCGGGACGGCATCGCCGCCGCCATCGAGGCCGGGTTCGACGGGGTAGAGCACGCGTCGTTCCTCACGTCCAAGGGCTTGGCGCCAGACCCCCGTGTGATCGACGCACTGGCCGCGACCGGCACCGTCGTATCCAGCGGTATCCCCGGCACGGTGCCCGGCGTGCCGCTGCCGCCCGTGATCACCGCCCTGCTCGGCCAGGGCATCGAGCTCATGCGTTCGATGGTCGATGCGGGCGTGCGGATCGTCATCGGCCCGGACGCGGGGATCGCGCCGCACAGGCCGCACTACGTCATGCCGTATGCCATTGCCGACACGGCTCAGGTGATGGGCAACGCGCAGGCGCTATCCGCCGCGACCTGCCACGCGGCCGCGGCGTGCGGTCTCGCCGACCGCAAGGGTCGTCTCGCGGCCGGTTTCGACGCCGACATTGTCGCGGTCGACGGGGACCCTATCGCCGACATCAACGCCATCCACTCGAGGATCGCGGTGTTTCATCGCGGCGTGCGTGCCGCCGGAGGCCAGGCGCGGTGACTTTGTACGCCATAGTGTTGCGCCGGCCCCTGAAATACCGGCCGGTAACGACATTCTGGAGTACATAGCCGAGGCACGCCGACTTGTGGTGGGCGTTGACCCGGACGGCGGTCGTTGCGTTAACGTCCAAACCATGACTTTTCACCGTGGCATCGTTGGTGTCCTGACCGCTGCGGTGGGCGCGGCGTGTTCGCTGGCCGCTGCCGCCCCGTCGGCTCAGGCCGCGCCGTCGGCGCAGGCCGCCCCGTCCGCCCGCGACCGAACACTGTCGTGGAACCTGCTGAGCACCGGCAGCCAGTCACATTTCCGTGGCTTGTCGCCGGTCAGCCGGACGGTGGCATGGCTCGGCGGCTACAACGGGATCGTGCTGCGGACGGTCAACGGCGGCCAGACCTGGCTCGACGCCTCGCCGGCCGGGGCGTCTACGCTGCAGTTCCGCGACATCGCGGCGTTCGGCGCCACCCACGCGGTTGCCATGGCCGCGGGATCGGGAACTGACTCCAGGCTGTATGTCACCACCGACGGCGGTCGCTCGTGGCGGCTGGCGTACCAAAACACCGATCCCGCCGCATTCTTCGACTGCATGTCCTTCTTCAACGCCCAGCACGGCCTCGTGGTCAGCGACCCGGTCGGGGGTAAGTTCCGGATCTTGTCGACCCGCGACGGCGGGCGAAGCTGGACCGTGCTGCCGAACGCCGGCATGCCAGCCGCGCTGCCCGGCGAGGCCGCGTTCGCCGCCAGCGGTGAGTGCTTGACGACCTCGGGGAGCGACGCTTGGTTCGGCGCGGGAGGCGCCACGAGCGCGCGCGTCTTCCATTCCGGCGACGGCGGCCTCACCTGGGATGTCAGCGCCACGCCTATGACCAGCGGACCCACCGCCGGCGTCTTCGCACTGGCGTTCCGCACGCCGCAGTTCGGCATAGCGGTGGGTGGCGACTTCAGCGCGCCCACGAACTCGTCGAACGTCTCGGCGTTGTCCTTGTTCGGCCTGCCCTGGATCACGCCGCCGGCCGGGCCGGCCGGCTACCGATCCGGCGTGACCTGGGTGCCACATTCGCCGGCGACGGCCATCGCGGTCGGCCTGACCGGCTCAGACATCTCCAATGACCGCGGCATGCACTGGCGCACGTTCGACACTGGCCAGTTCGACACCGTCAGCTGCGCTCGCGACGGGTCGTGCTGGGCATCGGGCGATCTCGGGCGGGTCGCAGTCCTCAACCGCTGACAGCCGCCTTTGCGCCGAGCCGGGCCAGGCCGAACAGGTTGGGAGCTGGGTTGGCCGGTGATCTATTGTGTTGGGATTCGCCGCGGGAGGTGTGGCGGGTGCTTGTGCTCAGCCGTTCGCAGGTCGAGGCGCTGCTGGATATGGACGCGCTGGTGGACGCGCTTGCTTCGGCGATGGCCGACCTTAGCGCGGGGCGCGCGTCGGCGCCGGATCGGGTCGCCGCGCTTGTGCCCGAACACGACGGGCTGCTTGCCGCGATGCCGGGTTACGTGCCGTCGGCCGCGATGCTGATGAGCAAGCTGGTCTCGCTGTATCCGCGCAACGCGGGCACCGCGCTGCCCACGCATCAGGCGGTGATCGTGGTGTTTGATCCCGGCAGCGGACAGCCGCTCGCGTTGCTTGATGGCACCGCCATCACGGCCGCGCGCACGGCCGCGTGCTCGGCGCTGTCGGCGCGGCTGCTCGCCCGCAGCGGCGCGACGGTGTTGGCCGTCCTCGGCACGGGGGTGCAGGCGCGGTCGCATGCGCACGCGATGTGCCGGGTCCGGCCGATCCGCCAGATCCGGATTGCGGGCCGGGACCAGGCGAAGGCGGCAGCCCTTGCGGCCGAGTTGTCCGGCTCGCTACCGGCCGAGGTGATCGCCGTGCCCGGTTACCGCGAGGCGCTCGACGGCGCCGACATCGCCTGTGCGGCGACGCATGCGGCCGAGCCGGTGATCCGGCGGCGGTGGCTGGCCCCCGGGGTACACGTCACCTCGGTCGGCTACAACCCAGCGGGTCGCGAGGTCGACGACGCCACGGTCCGCGACGCCCGAGTTTTCGTGGAATCCCGGCGCGCGGCGCTCGCGCCCTTCCCTGCGGGCAGCAACGACTTGCTGCAGCCCATCCGCGATGGGGTGATCACCGCCGAACACGTCGACGCCGAGCTAGGTGAACTGGTCGCTGGAACCAAACAAGCACGCAGGTCGCCCGATGAAATCACCTTGTACAAGTCGGTCGGCCTGGCGGTCCAGGATGCCGCTGCCGCAGGCCTGGTCATCGCCTCGGCGCACAGGCGATCGATCGGCCAGCAGATCGAACTCTGAGCGCGCGAGCGGAGGCGGTCTGGTGTGCGCGTCGCGGCCGGGGCGGGCATCCCTTCGGCCGTCACTGGATCAGGTGAAGTGACATGCCAGCGGCGATCAGCGCTGCCTCGAGGTAGGCGATGACGGCGGCCGCGATCATGGCAACTATCGTGATCAAGAGGGCGGACTGGAGCGTCCGGCGCCGAACGCTCAGCGCACCGGCACCACCGTGAGCGCCGGCCCGGGGAAGGTCATTCACAAGGCGCTCCAGCTCAAGCCGGGTCTGCGCAGTCAACGCGAGACCCACTCGCAACTCAAGCTCCGCGTTGTCTAAGCGACCCTCCACATAGCCTCGCTTGAGCCGCTCGATGACCGGCTCTCGGCCAGCGAGGCAGACACCGGGCTTCGTGGTCACACTGAACATCGTGACCCGTCCGGTTAGCCCACGCAACGCCGGTGTTGGTGCGGCGGCGTGACCCCGGGCCGCTGGCCTGGCGTGACCCGGGCGCAGGTCTGGCGTGACCGCGGGCGCAGGACAGATGTATTAACGGGGGCACTCGGTGCTCTCTTGTTGTGTAGGGGGACAGCGCGCCGGGCGCGCCAGGTTGTTCACGGGGGGACTGTCGATGGCCGAAGTGTTTGTGGACTCCTTCGCCTATTGCTTGGGCGAGCAGAAGCTGCACGTGCGCGAATCGGCCGAAGCAGGCCGGCTGCTGTCGAGCGCAGCTGACCTGGAGTCGGCCGGGTTCCGCTGGCACCACATCTGCGGACCCGCGGCGAGCGCCTACGACCTGGCGACGGCGGCGACGGCCCAGCTCGCCGCGGCGGACCAGCTGGGCGAGATCGACGCGATCATCTACGCCACGTGCCTGCCCATCAACGGCAACGCGGGAGACCAGGCGGAGTGGGAGCGCACGCATGACGTGAAGCACCTGATGGACTTTCCCGCCAGCCGCCTGCAGGCCGACTTCGACCTGCGCCGCGCGGTCGTCCTTGGTCTCAACCAGCAAGCGTGTACCTCGATGCTGGGCGCCATGCGCCTGGCCGCCGCGCTGCTCGCGGCCGAGAGGCACTGGCAGCGTGTGTTGTGCGTGACCGCTGATCGGTTCCCGGCCGGCGCGATCTACGAGCAGGCATACAACCTGATCTCCGACGGCGCCGCAGCCTGCGTTGTCAGCCGAGAGCCCACCGGTTTCCGGCTCATCGCGGCCCACCAGATCACAAACGGCGGTTTGGGCCAGGCCGACGACGACGAGACGGTGGGCAGCTACTTCTCCTTCACCCAGCGCCTTGTGACCGAGACGCTTGCCCGCGCCGCAATGACGGTCGACCACCTGGACTGGGTCGTGACGCAGAACACCAACGACAAAGCGTGGCAGATCCTGTGCCGGCTGCTCCGGATCAGCTTCGAGAAGGTGTGGTTCCCGTCGATGCAAGACGTCGGCCACGTGATCTCGGCCGACAACATCGTCAACCTGGACCAGCTTGTCGCCGCCGGGAGGGTGCGCCCCGGCCAGCGGATCGCGCTGATCATGGCCGGCTTCGGCCTCAACTGGCAATGCGTGATCATGGAGGCGGTTTGATCATGAGCCAGGCCCGGCTGAAGGACGCGATAGCTTCGCTCAGCGGCACCGCCGCACGCCTGAGCCAGCTGTCGCAGCGCTCCTACCAGAACCCGTACGCCGCGCTCAAATGGCCGGACGCGGTCGACCCGGAACGCGACTGGTTCGGCTCACCCGAGCTGCTCAGCTTGTATGGCACGCCGATGTGGCAGAGCCTGGACGAGCGCGCCCGTCGCAGGCTCGCCTTCTTTGAGGCGGCGAACTTCTACAGCCTGAACATCCACGGCGAGAAAAGCCTCATTCAGGGATTGGCCGCGCGACTTTACCGCAAGGACCTGGTGGACGTCGCGGACTATCTGCACCACTTTCTCGACGAGGAAAACAAGCACAGCATCTTTTTCGGCGGATTTTGCACGCGGTACGCCCGGGTGTACCGGACCCGTCAGGTCGCCTGGACCGAGTCGCGGCCGCGCGACGTGGAGGATTTCCTCTTCTTCGCCAAGACCATGATCTTCGAGGAGATCGCGGATCGCTACAACTGGATCCAGGGGCGCGACGCCCGGCTGCACCCGGTCGCGCGGTTCATCAACAACAATCACCACTTTGAAGAGTCCCGCCATCTGATCTTCGGTCGGCGCCTGGTCGCCGCGCTGTGGGACGCCTGCGCGCCGGAATGGGACGACGCGCGGGCAGCGGACGTCCGCAGCTACCTCGAGCAGTTCTTCGTGGCGAGCTGGCGCGAGTACTACAACCCCGACGCGTACGCCGATGTCGGGCTGGACGACCCCTGGGGCCTGGCCGAGCAGGCCTGGTCGGCGCCCGCGCAACGCGAGCACCGGCGCCAGGTGTCTGCACGGTGCACGAATTTCCTGATCACCACGGGCATTCTCACGAAGGAGCCGGTTGATGCGTTCTGAGCGCGAGATCCGGGAGGCCCTGCGCTCCTGGATCCTAACGAAGGCCCGCAATCTCGACGGCGCCGCGCTTACCGATACGACGCCCTTGTTCGAGGAGCGGCAGCTTCGCTCGCTGCACGTGCCTGAGCTGCTGCTGTTGCTTGAACGGCTGCGCGGTGAGCCGATCGACGTCGAGGACCTGCGGCCAGGCGACTTCCGCGACATCGACACGCTGGTGCTGCGGTTCGGCAAGGTGGGTGTTTCGTCGTGACCACCCTGACCGCCACCTCCTCGCTGGACGCCCTGCGCCGCCTCGGCCTTTCCTGGCAGCCCTCCGGTCAGGCCGGGCTGCGCGGCCCGCTGCTGGCGCTGGCCGAGCGCTGCGACCGCGCCTTCGTGTCGCTGGCCGCGATCTGGGCCGCCGACGAGGAGCGCCATCCCGCGTCGCTGCCCGCCGACCGGCTGCAGCGGGTCGACTATCTCCGTTCCTTCCCCCATCAGGCGACCTTCCCCGCTGGTCTCGATCCGGCCGGGCTCAAGGAGTTTCTGGCCGGCGAGATCGTCGGCGACCAAGGCGACGTCGCGGTGACCCGGTTGTCTCCGGTCACCCAGGTCCTCACCCCGGCCGCCTGCTACCACCTGTACAGCAGCAAAGAGGGCGAGTCCTTCGACCGGCCGCACTACATGACCACACGCAACACCTGCTTTCGCCGCGAGACCCACTACGAGCCGCTGCGGCGATTGTGGAGTTTCACCATGCGGGAGATCGTGTGCCTCGGCACAAAGGCGGAGACCGTCGCTTTCCTGCGGCAGGCGCGGGCCGCTGTTGACGATTTCCTGCGCCTCATGGATCTGCCGGTCGAATGGCTGACCGCGACCGACCCCTTCTTCCAGCCCCAGTCCAATCCGAAATACCTGTTGCAGCGGGTGCAGCCGGCCAAGCATGAGGCCACATACGGCGGTGACCTGGCGATCGCCTCGATGAACCTGCATCACGACCATTTCGGCGCGGCCTTCGGCCTCACGCGCGACGGCGAACCCGCGCACAGCGCCTGCCTCGCCTTCGGCGTGGAGCGATGGCTGTTTGCGATCACCGACCGGCACGGGATGGACCCGGAATCCTGGCCAAGGCCAGAAGAAGCGGCGCAGAAGGTGCAGGCACAGCGGTGAGGGGCACGACGCTGGTCACCGGCGCCGACGGCTACATCGGCCGCCGGGTGGCCGCCGCGCTGCTGAAGGCGGGAGACGACAGGCTGGTGCTTGCCGTGCGGGCAGGCGACGCCGCCGAGTTGGCCGGCAAGCGGGAAAAGCTTTTGCGCGAGCTCGCGCCGTCAGCATGCGGCCGGATCAGCTTCGTCGCGGCGGACCTGCGCCGCGACGGCGCGCTTGACCAGGTCGACCCGCGGACCGTGACGCGCATCGTGCATGCCGCCGCCGTCACGCGCTTCAACGTCGAGCGGGACGTGGCCCGCCAAGTCAACGTGGAGGGCACCATCCGACTGGCCGGCTTCGCCGCCAGATGCGACAACCTGCAGCGCCTCGTCCTGCTGTCCACTCTCTACAGCGCTGGGCGGCGCCGCGGCGAGGTGGCCGAGTCCAGACACAGCGAGGTCGGATTCGCCAACCACTACGAGTGGTCCAAATGGGCGGCGGAAGAGAAGGTGCTTGCCACCCCGGACCTGCCCGTGTCGGTGCTGCGCCTGCCCACGATCGTCGCCGACGGCGACGCCGGACGGGTCGCGCAGTACAACGCCTTCCACAACACCATGAAGCTGTACTTCTACGGCCTGCTCTCGCTGGTGCCTGGAAACCCATCGACGCCGGTGAGCCTGGCGACGGCGGCGTTCACCACGTCTGCGATCGCCCACCTCCTGGACCCGGCAAGCGCGGAAGGGATCTACCACGTCTGCCCGGACCCGGCCCACACGCCGACCCTTGACCAGCTGATAAAGACCGCGTTCGCCGTCTTCGAGCGCGACGACCACTTCCGCCGGCGGCAGCTTCTTTCGCCGGCCTACTGCGACGAGGACAGCTTCGGCGACCTGGTCGCCGCGGCGAGCCGGTTCCGCAGCGGGCCTATCCAGGAGTCCCTGGCGTCTGTCGCCTCGTTCGGCACGCAGCTTTATCTGTCGAAGACATTCCGCAACGAGACCTTGCGGGCCTCATGGCCTGGCTACTCCGCACCCGACCCGGTCGCACTGGTGGAGGCCGTGTGCGAGCACCTCGTCGCGTCGCGTTGGGGCCGGCAACGCGCCGGCGCTGAAGCCGGCGACACGGGCCGGCTGCAAGCCTGCACAGCATGAGGAGAGACTGTGAACAAGCGTGACCAGCGCAACCGCTCCCTGGTAATTGCCGAGCCCGGCGCAGACCCCGCGCCGCCGCTCGCCGAGAACGAGCTGTGGCTGCTGAGCTACTACCGCTCCTCGGAGATCAACGGAGCGCTTTTCTTCGGCCGGGTCGCCCGCACCGTGCGCGGCCCCCTGCAGGTGGATGTCACGCACCACTTCTCCGACGAGGCCAACCACGCCCGCTACTGGACGGCCTGCATCGACAACCTCGGCCGCACCGCCATCAAGCAGAACCGCAGCTATCAGGACCAGTACCTGGAGGCTGTCGGCGCGCCTGCGAGCCTGATGGAGGTCATGGCGATCACCCAGGTCTTCGAGAAGCGGGTCATCGGCCAATATCACAGGCACCTGCGCTTCCCCCGCACCCATCCGGAGGTCCGGCAGACGATCCGGCGGATCATGCTCGACGAGCGGTGGCACGTGAAGTACGTCAAGGACGCTCTCGCGGCCATGGCCGACCGGTATGGCCCGGAGCTGATCGACCAGACCCTAACCCGGTATACCGCGGCGGACGAAGAAGTCTACGCCAAGACCCTGGCCGAGTACGGCGAGCGGATCGCCTTCCTGGCCGAGAGCGCAGCCGCGGCAGGGCACGTCTCATGAGGGCCTCGGTGCTCGCGGTGTGGACCGACCGGCCCGCGCCGGCCGGTCCGCTGACGGTTCTGGAGCGCGCGCAGCTTTCGGCCCTCGCCGGAAGCGAGCGGCGGCGGCAGTGGCTGACGTCTCGGCACGCGCTGCGGGTCCTGCTCGGTCTGCTTGGCCTGCCTCGCGACACCGCCACCTGCGGCTTCCCCCACCGCCGGCTCTCGCTGACGCACACCGCCCGCGGAGCCGTCGCCGCCGGATCGATCGGCCCGCAGTCGGCGGGCTTCGGCGTCGACCTGGAGACAGACCGCCGCATCGACCCACGAACCGCGCGGTTCTTTCTTGACGACGCGGAGCTCCAGTGGCTGGCGTCTGTGCCGCGGGCCGACCGCGCAGCGGAGCATCTTCGCCTGTGGACGGTCAAGGAAGCCGTGTTCAAGGCCGACCTGACCAATCGGGACGCCGTCCTGCGCGATTACACCAGCGAGCCGCTCGGCGCCCAGGCGGGCTGGGCCCGCCGCCGCGGCACCGGACAGCTTTTCGGTTTCACCTGCGCCCGCTTCCAGGGCGCCCACCTGTCGGTCGCAGCCGCGCATGGCCCGGCCGACGCCGATCTCGTTGACCGGAGGACCAGCATGCCCATCACCTTCGAGCGGGTCGCCGAGAGAATCAGCGAGACGCTGAACGTCCCGGCCACCGCGCTCACGCCAGAAACCACCCTGCGCGAACTCGCCGCAGACAGCTTCCTGCTCGTCGAGATGGCCGTCGACCTCCAGGAGGAGTTCGACGCCATCTTCACCCAATCCGCGCTACGCGAGGTGGCCAACCTCGGACAGCTCGTGGAGCTGCTGCACGGGCCACCGCCGTCGGGCCGGGGAGAACCGGATGGCTGAGCGCCTGGCCTACTTCATCGCGAAGTGGCGCTGGTGCCTTCTGGCGGTCTGGCTCGCCGCGCTTGGCGCGGCGAGCGTCTCGGCGCTGTCGCTTCCTGACCAGCTGAGCGGTGGCGGCTGGTCCGTGCCGCGGTCCGAATCTCAGGCGGCCGCGACGGCGCTGCAGTCCGGCTTCACCAGCCGCGGCGCTAGCAACCTGGTGCTCGTCGTCCGCGATGGCCGCTACACAAGCGCCAGCGCGGAGTTCGGGCGGCGGATCGGCGCGGTCACCCATGACGTGAGCGGCGACCCCCGGCTTGAGGTGACGGGGACCTACGGCTGGGCGTCGCTGTCGGCGCGGCACAGGAGCCGGTTTGTCGGCAAGGACCACCACACCGCGATCACGCTGCTCGCGCTGCGCATTGACGACGGCACGGCACGCCGGGTGCTGCCCACCGTGCAGGCGCAGGTCGCCGACCGCTACGCCGCGGCCGGCCTGCGGGTGGCGCTGGTGAGCGCCGGCTCGTTCTGGGGTGAGATCAACAAGCTGAGCCAGGCAGGGCTCACCCGAGCGGAGCTGATCGCGTTTCCGCTGCTCCTGTTCATCCTTTTGCTGCTATATCGGGGTGTCGTCGCCACTGTCGTCTCGTTCGTGGTCAGCGTGACCGCGCTCAGCTTCACCTTCGGCGTGCTCGCCGTGCTCGCCCGGCACTTCGAGCTGTCAATCTTCGTGCAGAACGCCGCGACGATGATTGGCCTCGGCGTCAGCGTCGACTACTCGCTGTTTGTGATCTCCAGGTACACCGACGAGCTGCTGGCCGGTCGCGACCGCCTCACCGCGCTCGCCAGGACCCTGCGCACCAGCGGCGAGGCCGTCACCTTCGCGGGGCTCATCGTCGTGCTCGCCATGTGCAGCCTGTTCCTTGTGAATCTCAACGTCATTCAGTCCATCGCGCTCGGCGTCGTCGTGGTCGTCGCGTTCGCCGTCACGGCGAGCGTGCTTGTCCTGCCCGTGGTGCTGTACCTGCTGGACGACCGCGTGCTCAAGGGCTCGCTACGGCGGCCCGTCGGCAGGCATCGCCAAGCCGGCGACGGACCCTGGTTTCGCGCCGCGCACCGGATCATGCGCCGCCCGGTCTTGTTCCTGAGCGCGTCCGTCGTTGCGCTTTTGGCGCTCGCCGCCCCGGCGCTGGGCCTGCGCACGTTCACGCCTGACGAACGGATCCTGCCGACGTCTTCGCCGGTGCGGTTCGGCTTCGACACGATGCGGGAGCAGTTCGGGCAGGGCAGCGCCTCGCCGATCCTGGTGATCGCGCAGTCCCCCGCGCCGCTCGGCGCGGCTGACGCCGGCCCGCTCCTCGGGCTGCGCGACCGGCTGGCTCGGCTGCCCCACGTCACGCGCGTCGACTCGCCGTTTGGTGCGCTGCGCGCAGCGCGGCCGCGGCACCCGTTCGCGGTATTGCCCACCGTGTCGGCGTTGCCGGCCGATGCGCAGAATACGATCAACCACTTCGTTTCTTCTGATCGACGCAAGCTCGTGCTCGAGGTCATTCCCGACGACTACGCCTCGGGCGCTGCCTCGCGCCACCTGCTCAGCCGGGTGCGGGCCGAGGCGCGAAACCTTCCCGGGGACCTGCGCGCCGAGGTAGGCGGCGAGACCGCTGAGGGGGTCGACGCCAACGCGCTGCTCAGGGACGCGCTGCCACGCGTGGTGCTTGTCATGCTCGCGGTGATCTACCTCATGCTGCTCTTCACGTTCCGGTCGCTTCTGCTGCCGGTCAAGGCGATCCTGATGAACCTGCTGTCCGTGGGCGCCACCTACGGCACGCTCGTCCTGGTATTCGAGCACGGTCAGGTGGCTCACCTGCTCCGCGCCGACAGCTTCGGTTACCTGCAGAACTTCGTGCCGATGCTGCTGCTGGCGATCCTGTTCAGCCTCAGCACCGACTACGAGGTGTTCCTGCTCAGCCGGATCCGCGAGGAATACCGCGCGGGCCTGGGCAACGCGGCCAGCGTCGCCGTCGGCATGGCGCGCACCGCGCCGCTGATATCAGGGGCCGCGCTCCTCATGATCGCGGTGTTCGGGGCGTTCGCGTTCACCGGCATCATGCCGATCCAGCAGCTCGGCTTCGGTCTGGCCGTTGCCATCGCGCTGGACGCCACCGTTATCCGGCTCGTCGTCGTTCCCTCTGCCATGAAGCTCATGGGCAGGTGGAACTGGTGGCTGCCCGGTCGCCGCGAGCGCTCGCTCGCGCCGGTCCTGGCCGCACCCCAATCCGTCGCACAGCGGCTTTGAAAGGATGTTGTCGTTCATGCGTGAGCCCGTGCTCCTGTTGGTAGTGCTGAACTTCGCCCTCATCGGGGCGCTGCCGAAGATTTTCTTCCGGCGCGACGGCAGCCTCAACGCTCGGTGGTGGGCGACAGCCCTGCCCTTCGGCGTCGTGCCGCTGTTCTTGATCGCCGCGTACGTCGCCAACGTCGCGCCGCTGGCGCCGCGGGGCTGGCTCAGGGCCGACGCGCTCGCAGCCGTGGTGCTGAGCGTCGCCTCGATCGCGCTGATCTTCCTCACCCTGGGCACCCACCGGATTCCGATCGCCCTCTGGCACCAGGACGGCGACGCGCCACAGCACATCGTCACCTACGGCGCCTACCGGTGGATCCGGCACCCCTTCTACGCCGCCTTCATCGCGGCGTTCCTCGCGGCCGCCGTGTTCCTTCCGCACCCCGTGACGCTGGGCGCGCTCGCCTACGCCTGCGTCATGCTGAACCTGACCGCGCGGCGCGAGGAGCGACGACTCGTCGGATCCGCGTTCGGATCGGAGTACCGGCGCTACCTCGGGCGAACGGGGCGCTTCCTTCCCCGGTTCGGGACCAAGTAGAAGGGAGCAGCCCGATGCGCTCGCTCACCGGATGGCTCACCGATCCGAGCCCCGGCACGGGGGTACACCTCGCGGACGGGGCGGACGGGTGGCAGTTCGTGCCCTACCCCGAGCTGGCCGGCGCCGCCCGGCGGGTCGCCTCCGCGCTGGCCGCTTCCGGCGTCCAGCGGGGTGACACGGTGTGCATTCTCATGCCCACGGGATACTCGGCGCTCTCCGCGATCTACGGCGTGTGGGCGGCGGGCGCGACGGTCTGTCCCATCGCGCCGCCGTCATTTCAGCCAGCCGAGGAGTACGCCCGCCACGTCGCCGCCATTGTCGAGCAGGCGGCGCCGAGGTTGACGATCACCTCGGCCGAGTTCGCGCCGCTGCTCGGCGCGGCGCTGGCCGCATCGGGCCAGCCGGGGGCACCGTGGGTGCTGCGCGAAGGCAGCCAGGAACTCACGCCCGAGCCGGGCGGAGAGCTGGCGCTACTGCAGTTCACCTCCGGCTCCACAGGCCGGCCGCGGGGGGTGCGGGTGTCCTTCGACAACCTGGCGGCCAATCTCGCCATGCTGGGCCGGTGGACGGACTGGCGGGCCGGCGACGGCGTCGCGTCGTGGCTGCCGCTGCACCACGACATGGGGCTCATCGGCTGCCTGCTGTTTCCCGTGGCCAACCAGGACGACCTCTGGCTGATGCGTCCCGAGCAGTTCATAAGGAACCCGCTGCGCTGGCTCGAATGCTTCGCCCCAGGCAAGGCCAAGCACACCGCGTCGCCGTCGTTCGCGCTCGCCTATGCGGCGCGCCGGGTCCCGCCCGAACGGCTGGCCGGGCTGGATCTGTCCGGATGGCGCACGATCTGCGTCGGCGCTGAAACGATCGACGTGTCGGCGCTGGAGTCGTTCGCGCGCTTTGCCGCGCCGACGGGGTTCTCAGCCACGACGTTCCTGCCCGCCTACGGGCTGGCCGAGAACACCCTCGGGGTCACTTGTTGCCCGCGGCGGGCGCTACCGCGCATCGTCCGGCCGCGGTGGAGCGGACTGCGGTTCGGCGAGGCGGTGCCCATCGTGGAGGTGGCGCGGCTCGGCCACGCGCCGATACCGCCCGGCACCGGCTGGCTCATCGGCCACGGCAGACCCTCAGGCGGGGACGACGTCGGGGTCTGGATCGCCGGTGAGGACGGCAAACCGCTGGCCGATGGGCGCCTCGGCGAGATCGTCGTGACCGGCGCCTCGGTGGCCGGCGGCTACCACGCCGGGCGCGCGGGCGCCGGGACGAGGTTCGCCGACGGCGAGCTGTGGACCGGAGACGGCGGGTTCTTCGACGGCGGCGAGCTGTACGTGCTCGGGCGCATGGGCGACAGCCTGAAGCTGCGGGGACGCAGCGTGTACGTCGAGGACCTCGACGCCAAGGTGGCGGCCGCCGCGGGGTTCCACAAGGGCAAGGTCCTCGCGGTCGCCAGCGTGGACCGGGGCAGGGCCGCCGTGGCGGTCTTCGCCGAGGCGCGTCCCGGGCCCTGGGCTGACGCGGTGATGAGCGCGCTGCGCGAAGAGCTCGGCCCGGAACCGGCGCTCACCCTCGTCTGCGGGCAGCGCGGGCTGATCCGCCGCACCTCCAGCGGCAAGCCGCGGCGCCGGCACATGTGGCAGATGCTGCAAGCCGGCGCGCTCGCGGAGGCGGAGGTAAGATCCGACCGCGACGGCGGCCACGCACGGCCCGCATAGGGCGGCCCGCACGGGGCGGTCCGCACGGCGCGGGCGCGCCCGGCAGCGGCAGCCGTTCGGGATCATTAGCCTTAACGGCTTACGCTGGCGTGTCACAGACAGGAACGCGCGGCTCACAGCTCGCCGGCCAGCTCCGATGTCCACACAACGACGCGCGTCCGATCGCCGCGGAACAGGTCACGGGCGAATTCGACCGGCTCGCCCGCCCGGGTGTAGGCCGTGCGCTCCACCAGCATCAGCGGCGCCCCCTCCGGCACATCCAGCGCTTCAGCCTCCCGCACGCCCGCGGTGACCGGCTCGAGGCTCTCCTTCGCGCGGTGCGGCCGCTGCCCGTATCTGACCGCAAGCAGCTCGTACAGCGAGCCGTCGAGCCGGCACCGCAGCATGTCAGGGAACAGGATGGCCGGAAACAGCGAGCGTTCGAGCACGACCGGCCCGCCGTCCGCCAGCCGGATCCGCCGCACCTCGTAGACGGCGTCGCGGTCGCCGAGCCCGAGGGCGGCCGCAGCGGCGGGCCCCGCGGGGCGCTCAGCCGCGGTGAGGACCCGGGCGCCCGCCACCCGCCCGGCCCTGCGAAGCTGCTCGGAGAAACCGGCCAAGGTGGTGAGGTCCTGCTCGAGCTTCGGCTGGGCCACGAAGGTGCCGCCGGCCCGGCCGACCGTCCTGGTCACCAGCCCGCGCCTGGCGAGTTCAGCGAGAGCGTGCCGCAGCGTCATGCGGCTGACGCCGAACCAGGTCGCCAGATCCTGCTCAGGGGGCAGCCGATCGCCAGGCGCGAGCCTGCCCACCGCGATCGCGTCGGCCAGCCATTCCTCGATCTGGGCGTGTACCGTGCTTCCCGGCCCGCGCACGATCTCCGGCGGCGCCCAGGCGAGCGTCGCGGCCTCGCGCCTGCGCGGCTTCGCGTGCGGCCGCATCAGTCCTCCCGCGCCACGTCGTCGAGCAGGCGAGCGAACGCCGGACCGTCGAACTCGGCGATGGCGCGCTCGTACTTCTCCATGCCCCAGGACCAGAAGTCGAAGTTGATCGGTGACACCGACGCCTGAATCGACGCCCACAGCGTCCAGCCGTACTTCGACATCAGCCCCCACAACCTGGCCCGTGCTATCCGGTTGCGTTGCCGCGCGCCGTAGTAGCTTGTGACGAGCAGTTCGAGCTGCTCGAGGCTGAGCGCTGACTCGCTCCAGATGTTGCCGAGCTCGAAGCATGGATCGTTGTTGCCCGAGTACTCGTAGTCGATGATGCGGATGTCGCTTCCGTCGTCGATGAAGTTCTCGGCGAGCAGGTCGTTGTTGCACGGCACACTCGGCTCAGGCCGCGCCGTCATCGCGGCGCGCATCGCGGTCACCTGCGGGCCGAAATCCAGATAGCGCTCGGGCAGCCGGAACCCTCGCTCCGCGACGAGGCGGAGATAGCGCCGCTGGATCTCGAACATGTTGAAATCGCTGGCGAACCGGCGCGCGCCGTGCAGCCTACGGCACGCGGCCGAGATCCTGCGCAGGTCGGTCCCGTCCCGCAGTCGCCGCGCCGACAAGGTCTCGCCGTCGATGAACTCGAGCACAAGCACGGCCTCGCGGGGCAGGAAGGCGACGACGGGCGCGCCGACGCCGGTTTCCGCGGCGGCGACCGAGTTGCGATGCTCGTTGTCCCTGTCGATGGCGAGCAGGGCGCTCGTCGAATCGGGCACGCGGACAACGTAGGCGCCGGAGGCCGTGACGACCTTGTAGTTGGCGTTGGTCAGGCCACCGGGCAGGTCGGTGACCGTCCGTCTCCCGGCGAGCGCAGGGACGCGGTCGAGCAGATCGTCGAGGGCGCGAGATGCCAAGCTAGCCCGCCGCCGCGACCGGCAGCTCTTCCTCTTCGTCCGGTGGCATCACCGGTGTGAAGGGCTTGCGCACGCCGGCGGCGGCGTAGTAAATCGCGCCGAGCAGCGCGATGCCGATCGCTACGGTCCACAGGATCGGGATGTCGTCGAGGAAGTGGACGCCGAAGCTGAGCAGGCCATTGGTCTGGCTGGGCTTGGGGTTGCTCGCCGCGCGCGGCCAGGCGAAGTTGACCAGCATCGAGCCGCCGTAGAGCAGGGCGACGAGGTTCACGAGCATGCCCCACCGGCCGAGCCTGAACGGCGCGCGGGCCCTGGGCCAGCCGCGGGCCCGCGCCCTGGCGATCGCGATGTTGCCGAGGAAGTAGCTGAGGTAGATCATGCCGGTCGCGGCGATGGCGATGATGCCCGCGCCCGAGTACTTGATGAAGGGGACCGCGGCGAGCACCGCGATCGTGACGCAGGTCCAGACCGGGGTGTGCAGGCTCGGCGCCACCTTCGCCAGCGGCCTGGAGATCGGCAGTTGGTTGTCGCGGGCCATCCCGAAGCAGAGCCTGATGGTCGACGCCATGATCGACAGACAGCAGACGAAGATCGCCGCCGCGACCACGAGCAGGTAGAGCGTGGCGAACCCGGTGGAGAAGTTCGCCTCGATGACCTGCGCCGGGCCGAACGCGCCCTTGACCGCCCCGCCCAGGTTCGGGATCGCCACCAGCGTGCCGAGCAGGAAGACGCCCCCGATGATGAACGCGCCGATCACCGAGTACAGAACCGCCTTCGGGGCGGACCGGCGGGGGTCGCGGGTCTCCTCGGACAACGTGGACGCGGTGTCGAAGCCGTAGATCACGAACAGGCTCATGAACATGGCGGCCAGGAACGTGTTGGGCGCGACATGGACGCCCGCGCTGTTGGTGACGACCTTGAATCCCTGGTGGTTGTGGAAGGCCATCAGCACGAGCGCGAAGACGAACATGCCGAGGATCTCGAAGAGCACGCCGGTGTTGTTGATCAGAGCAACCAGCCGGACGCCGTAGATGTTCAGGACCGTGATGACGACGAGCGTGATCAGCGCGATGGTTTCCTGGGTGCCCAGGCTGCCCGCGTCCAGGCTGTGCCAGCCGAGCCCGTTCAGGGCGGGGATGAGGGCGAGCGGCAAGGTGGCCACCACCGCGGTCACAGTCAAGATCCCTGCGAACAGGTAGATCCAGCCGGTAAACCAGGAGTAGCTCCGGTTGGCCAGGTACTTCGTCCACTGGAAGACCGATCCCGCGATCGGGTAGTGGCTCGACACCTCGGCGAAGTTGAGCGCGACGATGAACTGGCCGAGCGCGACCACCGGCCAGGTCCAGATGAACACCCCGCCGAGGGTGGTCAGGCCGAGCGCGAACAGGGTGAAGATCCCGGTCGATGGCGAGATGTAGCTGAACGCGACGGCGAATGAGCTGAACAGCCCGAGCGAGCGCTTCAGCTCCTGCCGATAGCCGAACCTGGCAAGGTCGGCGCTGTCCCGCTCGTGCTCGCTCGGCGCCCCTCTGGTTGAGCTCATCGAAAGCTCCCTCCCCATTCCGCCGCTGCGCGGATTGAGGCGTAGCGTAGAGTCGACCAGGGCAAAATGTCCATACCCTTTGTTTCCGTGACGGCGGCCCGGCCCGGACATCCTGGTCAGGGGTCCTCCGGCGCTGGGGCCGCCGCTTTGATTTCATCTGGACCTTTTCTTGTCGGCCACTTACGCTGCGATCATCTGCCAGCCAGAGGAGAGGCTCGATGCAAAGGGCTCCGGTCCCGGCCGTCTCGGGGCTGGCCGTCTCGGGGCCGACCGCCCCGGTGCGGGGCGTCTCGGTGCCGCCCGCTGCGGCGCCGCCCGCTCCGGCGCCGGGCGCGACGGTCGCCACGTCCTTGCCCAGCCGGGCGCGCGTCGTCATCATCGGCGGCGGGGTCATCGGCGCGAGCGTCGCCTACCACCTGGCCGGACTCGGCTGGACCGACGTGCTGCTCCTCGAGCAGGGCAAGCTGTCCTGCGGCAGCACGTGGCACGCGGCGGGCCTGGTCGGCCAGCTTCGCGCCTCGGAGAGCGTGACCAGGCTGGTGCAGTACTCGACCGCGCTGTACGCGAGGCTCGCCGATGAGGTCGGCCTGGACACGGGGTTCAAGCGGTGCGGCGGTGTCACGGTGGCGCGCACTCCCGAACGCCTGGTGGCGCTGCGGCGCACCGCCGCGATAGCGCAGGCCTACCAGATCGAGTGCGAGCTCATCAGCCCGGCGCGCGCCGGTGAGCTGTATCCGATCATGGACGTCGCCGATCTCACCGGGGCCATCTGGCTGCCCGGCGACGGCAAGGCCAACCCGACAGACTTGACCTACGCGCTGGCGAAGGGCGCCCGCCAACGCGGCGTCGCGGTGCGCGAGCGGATCAGGGTGACCGGCGTTCGCGTGGCAGGTGGCGCCGTAGCGGGAGTCAGCACCGACCAAGGCGACGTCGAGGCCGAGGTGGTCGTCAACTGCGCCGGCCAGTGGGCCAAGCAGGTGGGGGCGTGGTGTGGTGTGACCGTGCCGCTGCACTCCGCAGAGCACTTCTACGCGGTGACACAGCGGATCGAGGGGGCGCACAGCGACCTGCCGATCCTGCGTGACCCCGACGGGTACACCTATTTCAAGGAGGAGGTCGGCGGCCTGGTCGTGGGCGGGTTCGAGCCGCGGGCCAAGCCGTGGGTCGCCCCCGAGGCGCTGCCGCACCCGTTTGAGTTCCGGTTGCTCGGCGAGGACTGGGACCACTTCTCGATCTTGATGGAAAACGCCATGGCGCGGGTGCCCGCGCTGCGCCACGTCGGCGTCAAGAAGCTCTACAACGGTCCGGAGAGCTTCACCCCGGACAACCAGTTCATCCTCGGCCAGGCACCGGAGCTGCGGAATTTCTTCGTCGCGGCCGGCTTCAACTCCGCCGGCATCGCCTCGGCCGGCGGCGCCGGCCGCGCCCTCGCTGAATGGATCATCGCCGGTGAGCCAGGCATTGACCTGCTGGCCGTCGACATCCGCCGGTTCGCCCGGTTCAACGGCAACAGTCAGTGGCTGCACGACCGGGTGGCGGAGGTTCTCGGCCTGCACTACGCGGTGCCGTGGCCCAACCAGGAGCTTGACACCGCCCGGCCGCTGCGCCGCTCTCCCGCCTATCACCTACTCAAACAGGCCAACGCCTGCTTCGGCAGCCGCATGGGCTGGGAGCGCGCGAACGTCTTCGCCCCCGCAGATCAAAAGCCCGTGGTCGAGTACGGCTGGGGCAAGCCGAACTGGCTGGCCTGGTCCGCGGCCGAGCAGCGCGCGGCACGTCAGCGAGTCGCGGTCTTCGACCAGACCTCGTTCTCCAAGTACCTGGTCGCCGGCCGGGACGCTGAGGCCCTGCTGCAGTGGCTCTGCACGGCCGACATCGCCGTCGAACCCGGCCGGACCGTCTACACAGGAATGCTCAGCAGCCGCGGCACCTACGAGGCCGACATCACCGTGACCCGGCTGTCGCGCGAGGAGTTCCTTCTGGTCAGCAGCGCAGCGACGACCGAGCGGGACAAGGATCACATCACCAGGCGCATCCGGGACTGCTGCCACGCGGCGCTGACGGACATGACCTCGTCCTACGCCGTCTACGGCGTCATGGGGCCGAAGTCGCGGGCTCTGCTGTCGGCGCTGTCCCGCAGCGACTTCAGCGACGCGGCCTTTCCGTTCGGCGCCAGCCGCGAGGTCGACCTCAGCTACGCCACGGTCCGCGCCACCCGGGTCACCTATGTCGGCGAGCTCGGCTGGGAAATCTATGCGCCCGCCGACCTCGCCGTCGGAGTCTACGAGGACCTGATCGCAGCCGGCGAAGAGTTCGGCCTGGTCAACGCCGGCTACTACGCCATCGAGTCGATGCGTCTTGAAAAGGGCTACCGGGCGTTCGGGCGGGAGCTGACGCCGGACTACAACCCTGTCGAAGCCGGGCTGCTCTTCGCCTGCAAGCTCGCGACCGACGTCGCCTTCCTCGGTCGCGAGGCGGTTGAGCGGGCCAAGGCCGCGGGTCCCGGACGCAAGCTAGTCTCCTTCGTGCTCGACGACCCCGACATCATGCTGTGGGGCGGAGAACTGATGCTGCGAGACGGGACGCCCACAGGCCAGGTGACCTCGGCGGCATGGGGCGCCACGCTCGGCGCGTCGGTTGGCCTGGCCTACATCCGCGCTCACGGCGGTGGGCCGGTCACCGCTGACTACGTGCGTTCTGGGCGTTATCAGGTCGACGTCGGCGGCGAGTCGCACCAGGCCACCGTCCACCTCCGGCCGCCGTTCGACCCGGCCGGGTCCCGGGTCAGGGGCCGCTAGCGCGCCCTGGCCGCGATCGCCTCGCCCGCCCCGACCGCGCCAGCCCAGCCTGGCCGAGTCCGGCCCCAGCCCGCTGCTGCGCCCGCCCGAGCCCGGGCCCCAGCCTGAGCCCCACCCCCGGCGGTCTCGGCGTCCCCGGCTCCAGCGCCCGCCCGCCCGAGCCCGGGCCCCAGCCCGAGCCCCCACCCCCGGCTGCCTCGGCGTCCCCCCGGCGGCGGGGCAGGTGCTGGGCGGGTGCCTGGGTGCCGCACTTACGATTCGGGCATGGCCATTTCGCTCCCCGATGACGTCCGGTCACTTCTCGCTGCGCCGAACTATGTGCACCTGTCAACCTTGCGGGCCGACGGCTCTCCACGGAATTGGGTGGTGTGGGTCGGGGTTGAGGATGACCGCCTTCTCGTGTGTACGGGGGAGAGCACGTGGAAAGCCAGGGACATGCGCCGCGACCCCCGTGTCGGCGTCTCCGTGGTGGATCTCACCAACCCGTACCGCATGGCGGCGATCCAGGGCCGGGTCGTCGAGATGCGTTCCGACGAGGACGGCCGGTACATGGACCCCATTTCTGTCAAGTACACCGGTGCCCCGTTCTCGGCGCGTGGTCCTGGCCGCGTGTGCTTTGTGATCGCGGCGGAGAAGGCGGGCCAGCGGACACTCAACTTCACCCACGACCCGGGTGGCTGATTTCGTCCGCAACCCTGGGCCGCGACGGCAAGCAGCGCGAGCGGTTGTTCACGGTACGGAGATACGCCTTGCGCTTCGATATCCGTCTCAATTGATTTACCTCCGTCGGCTGGAAGCCGCACGGCCCGGGGGTTTTGCCTCTAACGGCCCCGCACGCCAAGCGCGTAAACGTGTGGGGCTTTCCTGTCACCCCCGGACCGTGCGGCGGCTTTGTGTGCGCACGCCACGGCGGCGCGGTGTCGTCCCGGCGCGCTGCGCGGCCGTCGAGGTGTAAGCCGCGCGGGCGCGTTCCACGAGCGCCACGGCTGCCCGAAGCTCGGCGGCGTGCGCCGGGCAGGCGTCGATCTGGTAGATCCGGTGGTCAAAGACGAACAGCGCCCGGCGGCCGTCCGCCTCGCCGTCGTGCAGATCACATATGGTGATCAACCGCGCTATGCGCGCCACGGCTACCGCTCCGTGATCGCCGGAGCGCATGCCCAGATGGCGGGAGCCTGCGACTCGGCGGCTTCCATCTGCTCGCGGAGCTGGCCGACAAGGTAGGCGTCCAGCGTGGTGCCCTGAACCGAGCCGTTGAGGCGCGCCGAGGCGTACAGCCTCCCGGCGTCTGAGTAGAAGACCGTCCAAGCTGGGAAGTCGGCTGCTAGCTGGCCGATTTCGCCCGTGGCGTCCACGACCTGGTGACCGTTGCGAAGCGCGGCGTCACGGACCGGCGGATAGTGCCATTCGCAGGCGTCGAACGTCGGTGGGTCCTTGCTGTGATCTACCCCGTCCGCCTCGAACCGCGACGGCGGGATCACGAGCCGGACCCTGGCGACAGAGCAGCAGCCGCGCGTGTCACACGTCGTGTTGTCGTCCGTCGGCATCGTTGCCTGATAGGTGCTCATGATCGCTGACCCGCTTTGGTAATGATCGGCTATCTGTGACAGCGATGATGGCGCATGTAGCGTACGATCCACAGCATGTACGGTCGTACTTTTGGCAAGTATCTAGTGCTGCCAACTTGTACGATCAAAGGGGAGTCGGGTACGGATCATGGAAGACGAACCAACCAACCCACTGCGGACCTTTGGCGAAGAACTGCGGGCACACCGCAAACGAGCAGGCATGTCACAAGCCGAGCTAGCGGCAAAGCTGCTAATAAGCACATCGCTGGAAACGGCTATAGAGAATGGGCGACGGCTGCCGAAACGCCAGGTGGCGGAAACGTCTGACACGCTATTTGACGCCCCCGGCACGTTCGTTAGGCTGTGGAAGCTCGTCATGCAACGATCCTATCCCTTGCGTTATGGCCCGTACGCGGAGCTTGAAGCGGACGCAACACGCATACACGTGTGGGAAATGCGGCTCGTTCCAGGATTGCTTCAGACGGAAGACTATGCACGCGCTGTTATCACTGCAGGAATGCCGCGCGGAGACACCGATCTGATAGAAGATGACGTGACCGTCCGCATGGCTCGCCAAAAGGTACTCACGAAGGATGGCGCACCGCTTGCATGGTTTGTAATAGACGAATCCATCCTTTACCGCACCTACGGCGGCGGCGATGTTATGCGAGAGCAGATCAACAGACTGGTTGGCCTAGCGAAGCACCCGAATATCGTAATCCAGATTTTGCCGTACACCGTGACGGATCATCCCGGCGGCGATGGTCCGCTAATCATCTTTCAGTTCAATAGTTCACAGCCAATTGGTTACGCGGAAGGCAGGGGTTCAGGGAGGCTTATCGAGACTCCCGCCGACGTAGACGACGCTATGGCGTGCTATGATCTCATTCGAGCTGCCGCGCTGCCCCGCAGCGCTACGCTCGAATTGCTGAAAGGGGTCAATAATGAGTGACAATTTCATCTGGATTAAGTCATCATATTCGGGATCACAGGGTAGTGAGTGCGTGGAAGTCGCCACCCGGCCCGATGGCGGGCGTGCGGTGCGCGACAGCAAGGACCCTGACGGGCCGGTCCTTCGGTTCACGGCGGACGAGTGGACGAGCTTCAGGGACCGTATTAGGTCCGGCAGCTAAGTGGTCTGAGAGAACGCCGGAGCCCTGAGCGGTCGGCTGGCCCGCTACACCGCGCCGCTGCTGCGCTGAGGAGAAACCCTCCGCCGGCCGTCACGACAGCCAGTGTTCAACTCCTTCCGGCGGAGTCGTCAGGAGCTTCCCGTCCCGCATCTCGCGCAGGATTGTCCACGACTGCTCGGCCGTGTATTGATGGCGACGCCTCCTACGCTTGTCCGAAACCTCTTCCCGTGGCTCACTTGTCTCGTCCTCAAGCGACACCGGCCGGCCTCTCAGATCTCGTTCGCGCGCGTCCTCGTAGAGGCCGCCGAGCACCTCGGGGACCTCGGAGAATCTCTTCACCACCACTGGTACCACGCCGAGATCGTCACGAAGATGGTCCAGCCGTCCGGAGAACTCCTCGCCCTTCACGATCGCGAACCGACGGCGCGTGGTCTCCGCGGGATCGTCGAACCGGCGTCCCTCATGGTGGATGATCTGGAGGATCTTTTCGATCCATTGGTCACTGAACGAGAACCCGATGAACAGCGTCGGATAGTGCCGCATCAGGTGCACCTGCGGACCTAGGGTCGGCGAGTAGGCGTCCGCAGACTTCTGCTCCCGTTCGTAATCGCTCTTGGTGAGTACCATGCTGCGTCGCAGGCCAGGCTCGGCGAGATCTGCGAACGGCACGTAGCCGTGAACGTGAAAGACCGGAATCTGCCGGAGATTCCCAGCGGTGGAGTCGACGGCGGCAACCGGTTTGAGAAGATCCCGCTTGTACTTTCTGCTGGCGGCCGCCTCAAGGTAGGGATCGAAGTTGGGTGTGACCAGCGCCCGGACCCGTTGATTCGGCTCGACACGGAACCCAAGATACGATGCGTCGCCGAACCGGGCGCCGGTGACGGCCGCCAACCGGCCGCAGAACGCAACGATGGCATTCATCGTCGGCGACGCCCGGAGGAACGGTGACGGCAGCTGTTTGATCGGACGCTTATCCGTGCCCGTCACGGGCAGGTTGCGGTGGCGGCCCTGCTTATCTCTGGGCCCGCGAACGACGTTGATGATTAGCTCTTGGAAACGGGTGGGCCTGCCCCCCGTGCCCGGCTGGCCGCCGTCAACTTGCCGACTGATCCAGTCGGCCAGATCCCAGGGCTCACCGGTCCGCGCCCTCTCCCGTGCATACAGGCGCTGAAGCGTCTCATCTTTGCTCGCTTCCACGATCTTGTCGAGCAGTTGGAACCAGGTGCCGACGCCGTAGGGCAGTTCTTCCGAACGACGCGTTCGGTCTGCCAGCGTCGCTCCGGCACCGGCGAAAACCACGATCGGCTGCCTGGAATAGACCTCAAGCAGGTCTTTGTAACCTTCCCAAGGGCGAGGGTTCCTCATGTTGTGTCACCCCTTTGGCGCGTTCCATGTGATCCCGAGGGCGGCCAGGGGCGGGTGGGGTCGCGGGCATGCTGGCGCACGACGGCGGCGAAGTTGGCCCCCGCCCGGCTGAGCACGCCGGTCGCGGTGTAGGCAGGCCATGACCTGCGGGGGTCCCGGTGCGGACCTGTGAGGCCGCCCAGGCGGGCAAGCGGCGGGAGTACAGAGCCGTGGCAGCTCGCGCTAGCGGCTGGTAAAGGCTCCTTTGAGTGAACGGCGTGCTGCCAAACAAGGCTTCTCTCACCGACCACCACGGCGATTGAGCGCGGCTCGACTCGCCGGTGCTTGGCCTCTGCGTGTATCAGTGTGTGGCAGCGGTCCTCCTAATCAATGACGGCCAAGGCAAGCACCGTTGGCCGCGATGAGTGTGGGGGCGATCCGAAGTCTCAGCGTTTGAGGACATCGTTCTCGGTCATGACCAGGCCGCAAGGACGGCCTGGGACCCTGGCAGACCAGCGGCGCGGACAGTGATCCACCCGCCCAACCGAGGAGGGCATCATGCACCCGATGTTCGTGAAGCTGTTCATCGAGACCGACGCGGATGATCTGCTGGCCGAGCAGGAGCGCAAGCGGCGCAGCGCGCGCCGCACCAGACGCACTCGCTCGCTTGTGGTCACCCGGGTCGCCGTGGCCGACCGTGACCGTCGCCCGCGACCTTGACGAGAGTCCACGTGCGGGAGCTAGCGCCTGCCCGGCGACTAGCGATCACAAGCGATTGCCTGCCGCCTGGTGTGGCACCGCGCCGCTCGGGACCTTTGCGGCCAGGTCGCCGAGGCGGACGGTGCCAGGAACCGCGACAGTTGTGTTCATCCCTCGCAGCCGCAACTGGCGGCCGAGGCGAGAGTTGACAAACCGCATCGCGTCGGCGCCGAAACGGCCGACGAACTTCGCGCAACCAAGGTGCGGGTCAGCCGAGACCCGCAGCACGGCGTGACCGACCGCGAGCAAGCTGCCGGCAGGAAGGTTGGCGATGCTGAGGTCAAGGTCCACATAGACCTGGTCACCAGCGAGAGGCATCCGCTCCGGGCCGGCCGCTACAAGCTCGGCAACCCGGGCGTTCATCACGGTCACCTGCGACTGCGGGTTCGCCGATCCGTCCGGCGTCCGCGAACTGCCGCGGGTGAGCCAGTTGTCCCCGACCAGCCCGGTCACCTGATCGAGCGCCGCCTCGCTCGGCAAATCGCGCCCCCCGGGCGCTGGTCGGCGAACCAGCAGAACGACCCGGCCTCGGTCGGGCGGGGAAGCACGGATGTGATCGAGCCCCGCCATCAGATGCTCACGCGACAGATGCTCCACAACTCAATTCTCGTGGAGCGCCGGGGCCTTCGCGAACCGATATCGGTACCTGAGACAGGTGCAGGCTCTCACCGCAGCAGGCCAGGGCGGCAGTTACCAGAGGGGGCCGGGCAGGAGGCTCAGGTAAGCGCCGCGTATGCAGCCTGCTGGATGTCGCCGTGTACCTGCGGCGGCTCCGGAGTCTCGAACATGCGCTGGGTCAGCACGATCACGGTCAGGTCGCGGTTCGGGTCGACCAGCCACGAGGTGCCGAAGCCGCCGTCCCAGCCGAACGCGCCGTTGTCGAGCACCGCCTGGCAAAACGCCCACGACCGCCCGGTGAAGAACGCCGGCCCGAGGCCGCCCCGTGCCTTCTGCGCCGGGGTCAGTTGGTCGGTGGTCATCGCGCGCGCGGCCTCCGCCGACAGCACCGGCGCCCCGCCGCGCAGCAGCATCCTGGCGAACGCGAGCAGGTCGTCGGCGGTCGAGACCAGCCCGGCTGCCCCGTCGCCGAACGCCGGCGGGCGGCTCCACGTGCCGCCTGGCTCGTCCCACGCGACAAGCCCGTCCGGGGCGGCGCGGTACGCCGTCGCGAGGCGCTGCGGCTGCGCGGTCCAAAAGGCGGTGTCGCGCATGCCGAGCGGCTCGCAGCCCCGGGTCCGCAGCACGTCGGCGAACGGCTGGCCGGCGGCCCGCGCGAGCAGGACGCCAAGCACCGACGCGCCGGTGCTGTACATCGGGGTCGGGCTGCACATCAGGGTTCGGCGGGCCGATCGTCGACAGCCGTAGCCGCTCGGCGGCCGCGACCACCGGCCACGGCGCGGGCGCGGCGAACATCTCCAAGACCATGCCGAAGCCGAACGTGAAGGTCAGCAGGTCCCTGGTGGTGATCGCACGGGCCGCCGGCACGGTGTCGTCGAGCGGTCCGTCCATCCGCCGCAGCACGCGCCGGTCGGCGAGTTCGGGCAGCAGCCGGTCGACCGGCTCGTCGAGCCCGATCAGCCCTTCAGCCACCAGCGCGAGGGTGGCCGCCGCGGTGATGGGCTTGGTCGTGGACGCGATACGGAAGATCGAGTCGCGGACCACCGGCCCGCCGCCGATCGCCAGCGTACCGAGCGCCTCCGCGTGTACCTGATCGCCCCGGGCCACCAGCGCGACAAGGCCAGGCACGCGGTCGTCGGCCACGTGCCGCTGCGCCGACGCGCTCAGCCGCTCCAGCCCTGCGGCGGTCAGCCCTTCAGCCATCCGAACCTCCTGGAGAACCGCCGGACGACCCGGCAATACCGATGCCCACCAACTACGACGCTAACGGCAGGGAGATGTCATCGGTGCGCAATGCGAAACTGGCCGCAGGCGCGCGGTCGCCGCGGCGCCGTTGGGGAGGGCTTCCCATATGGGGAGGCCTCCCCTGTTTTTTTGCCCGCTCGCCGCTCAGCCTGTGACTACGGCGCGGGGGTGCCGCGCACAGAGAACGGGGGATTTCTATGAACACCTCAAACCTGTATCGACAAGCGTGCAGCCGTTTCGGCGGTGGCATCGGGCGGTCTGCGCGCTTATTGATCACGCTCACGGCGGGGTTCGCGGTGGCCGCGGTCGGGCTTGGCACGGCAGCCCATGCGGACACCGTTGCGAACGACAGCTTCGCCAACGCCACGGTCATTTCCAGCTTGCCGTTCAGCACGACCGAGGATCTCAGCCAGGCCACCTCGGATCCAAGCGACCCCCCCTCGGGCTGCTCGACCAACGGGTCGGTCTGGTTCAGCTTCACACCGTCGTCGGACATGATGCTCAGGGCCGACACTTCAGGAAGCAACTACTACACCGTGGTGTCCGCATGGACGGGGACACAAGGATCGCTCAACCAGGTGGCCTGCGACAACTATCCCTACGACGGGCCGTCGAAGATCACCTTCTCGGCGACTGCGGGCACGACGTACTATTTCATGGCTGCCTCCTGTTGTGGAAGCGGCAGCAATGGAAGCGGGAATCTGCAGTTGTCGGTGAGCCAGGTCTTCCCGCCGGGGAACGACAACTTCGCCAATGCCACGTCAATCGGCGCGCTGCCCTTCTCCGATACTCAGGATCTGACCACGGCCACCACGGAGCCAGGCGAACCGCAACCCGGATGCGTTAGCACAAACTACGGCACCGTATGGTACGCGTTCACGCCCCAGACCACTGAGTCGGTTACTGCCACCACAGGTCAGTACGGGACCGAAGCCACCGCCTACACAGGGAACTCGCTTTCGAGTCTGTCGGAGGTCGGGTGCACCTATGGGCTCTACTATCCGCCATTGACCTTCCGGGCTCAGGCAGGCACGACTTACTATTTCCAGGTCGGGAATTGGTACGGCAACGAGCTTGGCCCGGTCAACTTCCACCTCGCCGTGGCGCCGGACCCGGTTGCTCGGCTCGGCTACAGTCCGAGCGACCCAAGTTCCTTCGAAACCATCCAGTTCTACGACGAGTCATACGACCCCGCACAAGCGGAGTTCTCCTCACGGACGTGGGACTTCGGCGATGGAGCGACATCGACGGACCAATACCCCACTCACCGCTACGCGGCCGATGGCGACTACACGGTACACCTCACCGTGACCACTCTCGATGGCCGCACCGCGTCGACCTCGCAAGTTGTGCGGGTGCGGACGCACGACGTGGCCATCACCAAGCTCACCGTGCCCAACTCTGCGCACGTGGGCCAGACCATCTCCATCACCGTCTACCTCCAGAACACCCACTATCCGGAGACCGTTGAGGTCTACCTGTCCAAGAGCGTCCCCGGAGGCTTCAGCCAGACCGGATGGCTCACCGGGTCGGTTCCGGTCAAGCAGGCCGGTCAAACGACGCGTTTCGCGTTCAGCTACACGATCACCAGCGACGACATGGCGGCGGGGAAGATCACCTTCCGTGCTGATGCCAGCATCGTTGACCACCGGGACGCGCTTCCCGCGGACAACGAACTGCTCTCTACGCCGTTGAAGGTCGGCTGAAAAGAAAGGGTTACGAGGGGGCGGCCGGTGGGCCGCCCCCTCTTCCGTTGCCTCATCTCGCTCCGCCCTGGCCGGCTTGGCGGCACTTAGGGCGAAAATACACGGCCTATCCCGAACGGCTCACGCGCGCTGGCGCCCGCACGACAGGCGAGTCGATCCCCGCGGCAGCCGTTCGGGAGCTAGGTTTTGATCTTGCTGGCTCAGGGCAGCAGCCTTTCCGCCTCGGCCGGGCGCCTCGCTCGCCACGCGGCTTCCGCGTGTCCCATCGGGGTGGACGGCGGGCCCTGGACGAAGGGCCAGATCTCCTCGGCGATGGCCCGCCAGTTGGCGGTCGCGGACAGCTGGCCGAGCACCGCGAACAGGCCCAGGTTGATGCGCTGCAGCACGACGTAGGAGCGCGGGATGCGCACGTAGGCGGCCACCGGGCTGCGGACGTCGAAGAACCGGCGCACGACCGCGGACGCGTACTGCTCGGTGATGGTCAGCATGGCTGGCTCGCGGATGGTGTCATAGAACACCGCGAGGTGGTCGATGATCGTGTCGGTGCTCAACGGGGCGTTCGGCAGCAGGAAGCCCGCGTTTTCCAGGCTTGCGCGGAACGCCTGCGGATCGTGGTTGATGCACAGGTGGCGGGCCAGGTTCATCAGCGGTTGCAGCTCGGCCGGGGTGAAGTGCTTGACCAGGCCGAAGTCCAGGAAGGTGACCCTGCCTGCGCCGTGGAACAGGTAGTTGCCCGGGTGCGGGTCGCCGTTGAAGGCGCGGACTTCGTACAGGCTTCTGAAGACAAAGCGGTAGATAGTCTCCGCCGCCAGATCGCGTTCCTTCTGCGGCCAGCCCGCAAGCTCAGCGAAGCGTGCGCCGACCGCGAGTTCGCTGGTCACAACCCGTCGTGTGGACAGCTCGCTGATGATCCCCGGAATGTGGATGGTGGGATGGCCGCGATAGTAGGCCGCGATCAGCCGCTGGTTATCCGCCTCCCTGCGGTAGTCAAGCTCCTCGAGGACGCGGTCCCTCAGCTCGGCGATCAGCGCGTCAACGTCCTGGCTTGGTGCGGTGACCCGCAGCAGCCCGCGCAGCAGCGCGACGTTGCGCAGGTCCGCCGCGATGGCTTCCGCAATGCCGGGGTACTGCACCTTGACCGCTGCGGCGCGGCCGTCGCGCGTGATCGCTCGGTGTACCTGCCCGATCGACGCGGCCGCGATGGGCGCAGGGTCCCACTGGGCGAAAGCCCGTTCCGGCGGCTGGCCAAGCTCCGCCGCCACCACCTGCGCGGCGAGTTCCGCGCTCATCGGCGGGACGCTGTCCTGCAGGCGGCTGAGCGTGCGCCGCACCCCAGGGGCCAGGCCGCCGTCGACGTAGCTGGCCATTTGGCCGATCTTCATCAGCACGCCCTTCATCTCGCCGAGCGTGGCGGCGACATCCTCGGCGGTCTGCAGGGCGAGATCGTGCCGTAGTCGCTCCCGGCTCTGGCCCGCGGCGGCGAACAGCCGCGGCGCGCTGCCGGCGTAACGCGCCCCACCGCGGGCCGCGAGTCGCAGCGCCGCCAGGCCGCGGTCGACACGCAGCCGCCCGGCTCGGCGCCGCGCCACAGCAAGGGCGGCTGCTGCCGCGGTGACTGCTGCCGCGGCGACCGGCGCCGCCGCGGCCGACAGCTTCCTCACCCGCGCAGCGCCGCGCGCATCCGCAGAAGCAGCCGCTGCCGCGCCTCGAGCACCCCAGGTTCACCGAGGAAAACGGCATCCATGACGCCAAGCGCCTGCCGGATCTCGGTCCGGCGGTTCGGTGTCAGCGGGTCTGCCGCGCGGTAGCCGTACATCTCACGCGCCCACGCCGGAAGCGCGGCGATCGCGCCGTCCCGCACGTCCTGCCAGATCCCGGCGACGTCGACGTCCATGCCGGGCGGATCGAGCATGTACGTCATCGACTCTTCGGCCGCGGGCGTGCAGCGCAGGCTGGGCCGGACCGACGCGATGTATCGTTCGAGCGCCCCGACGCTGGACGGAACCAGGGCGGCGGGCACGCCGACAAGCTCGGCCGCGACCACCATCTCCGCGACGTAACGGTCGCTGTCTTCAGGCGACAACGGCGTCCCGAGCAGCCGCGCGACAGCTATGGCCGATTCGACAAGGGCGGCGTGAACCCACAGCAGCAGCGCGGGATCGCTGGCCGCGTACGGACGCCCGGTAACGGCGTCTACCCCACGGACATGCTCGTGGATCCTGCGCACCCGGGCTGCGGCTTGCTCCGCGGCCGCCCGCTCGCCGAAGCTGATCGTGCTGACATACGCCGAGGTTGCGGTGAGCCTGCCGACCGGATCCCTACGCCAGCCACTGTGCTCATCGACCCCGGCCATCGCCAGTGGATGCAGCGCCTGCATCAGCAGCGACCGCAAGCCCGCGATGGGCGAGGCCACGTCGGTGCTCACCCGCCACGTCACGCTCGCGGGCCCGAAGAACCCATCGTCCGCGGGATCTTCAGGCACACCCGACACCCACGCCGCTGCCGAACGCGCGACCAGGTCGGTGGCGGCCCCGTACGGATCCGCTAGCACGGCGACACCTGTGCCCTGCCACCTGGTCGCCCACGCCGATGGCCAAAACGGCAAGCAACTCCCGAGCTCATACCAGCCAAGCTACCCACCGCATGGTAACGGCATGGTTACGGCATTGGCTTCGCCGCCTTGACGCGTGCCAGCGCGGCCGTGACCTGCGCCTGAGACATGGCGAGGTGGACATGATCGAGGTGCGCTTTGTCGGTGTCCGACCCGAAGCTCGCGATGCGCTGACAGTTTTTGACGTAAAAGCCGTTGTCGTCCGCGAACGGCGTGGTGTGGATGAGTTCGACGATGTTGACTGTGGCAGGCATCACGTTCTCGAACCAGCGCGCGAGATCGCGCATTCGCCGGTCGCCCTCCGCCTTGGAGACCTTGTCGTACGCGCCGAAGTCGATGGCGGCTGTGGACGAGCCGTTGAAGCTGAGACCGTAGTGGTGCGACCCGTTCGGCCTGGGGCCATGGTCGCCGTCCATGCCGGACGTCACGTACATCTCATGGGCCTTGGGGTAATGCGAGGCGAGCTCGACGATGAGAGTGCCGGTAGGGCCAAGCTGCACGTACGAATAGATGTTCAGCAGGCCGGCCTTGTTGCTGGCGCCAGCGCTAGCGGGAACACGGGCTGTCCTCGGCGCGCTCGCCGCCGGTGCCGCGGGTTTGGCTGGGGCTTGCGGCGCCGCGGGTTTGGCTGGAGCTTGCGGCGCCGCGGGTTTGGCTGGGGCGTGCGGCGCCGCGGGGAGCCACATCGGCACCGCCAAGTTCTGCTCGTCGAGGTCGACGGTCCCGCCGGCCTTCGTCACACCGAGCGTGGTCTGGTAAATGTGCGCGTCCGGCATCCGAGAGCCGTTCTGGAACCAGCCGGTCGAAGCGCACGCCTGCCAGAAGTATGCGGCCTTGTGGTTGGCTTTGAGATGGCGCAGCAGTCCGGCCCCGCCGTAGGCGCCGATCTCGTAGTGCCCGCCGAAGGCCTCGCGCACGCCGTCCAGGTACGCGTCGATGGCAGGGAACTGGTTCGGCAGCGCGTCGAAGTCGCCGACCGAGAAGAAGATCACCGAGCCTTTGGGGTACTTGATCCAGTCCCGGGCCAGCGCGAGAGCTTGGCGGCCGTCTGCCAGGCCGCCGTTGCGGCCGCGGAGCGAATCGCCCGAATCGTTCTCCCAGTCCAGTACCAGACCGAGCTTTGCCGCGTGGATGCGCTTGACCTCGTCTGGATCAATAACCTTGCGATTGGGCGTCGGACAGAGGTACCGCACGATAAAGCGGTAGCCCTCGGCGAACGCCTCGGTGAAGTTCGGCGGGTTAAACGACGCGTCTAAGCCTCGTGCAAGCATTGTGAAGAGCCTCCCCGTTCATGTTGCGTCCTGCCTTGCTCGGCATGAGCGCGGTGCCTAATGATGATCACGCACAGAGCCTCCGTGCCGTCGGCTGCTGCGCAGCCGACGGCTGAAGGCGCGCGGCGGCACCGGTTCCGGCGATACCGGGCCTTCATCGAGCCAAACGCGACTCGGGTTCCCGGTCAAGATCCTGGCCGGAATTTCGCCAGGCAAAATCGGGCCGCAGGGTTCGCCAGCGGAGGCGGCAGGGTTCGCAAGTGGTGTAGGAGCGTTCGCTTTGGTCTTCGCGCGGTTGATGCTGGCGAGGATCTGGCCGGCGTCTTTGGTCCAGGTGAGGGCCTGGGTGGCCGTTCCAGTGATCAATAAATCGTCCGATGGCGTGGTGAGCGCGCCAGGCGGGAACCTGGATGCCCGGTCCTCGCCTGGCGTGCCTGGGGTTCTCGTCAGGAGAGTTCGAGCAGCGGGAAGGCCCGGTGTCGGCGGGGCGGGACGAGGAAGTTCTGCCGCCGGGTCGCGGTGATGAACCGCTCCAGGCCGTTGTCGTCGTCTTGGTCGGCGAGGAACTGGTGCTGCAGGTTCTGTGCGGCCTGGGAGGTGCGCATCTGCGCGAAGAAGTCGGCGGTCGGCACGAAGATCAGGAACTGGAGCTTGAACTGGTTGCTGCCGGCCGGGACGTCCACACCGCCCGAGCCGGGGAAAGTGCGGAAGGCGGGCACATCCATGGTGTCCACGCCTGGGCCGTCCATGCGGATGTGGATGGGCGTGCCGTTGGATGCCCGTGATACCTGCTGCAGCGCGGCCTCGTGGCCGATCCGCCCGGTGCCGGTGAACGTGGCGTCGAGGGTCTGGTTGCCTGGGCCGAATGTGCCGGCGCTGTCCTGAGCGCCTGCCGCGGCGGCGTTGGTGCCTTGGAAGACGTTGTTGATGAAGGCGGGTCCGCCGCCGTTGGTGAACTGGTCGGTGTTGCCCGCGGCGGGGATCCCGTTGGTGGTGCCGAGCTGGTTGGACCGGAACATGTACTGGCAGCGTTCGACGAACGGCTCACCGTCCGGCCGGTTCGAGTCCTGGCCCGCGGTGGCGTAGAACTGGTACAGGTCCTGGATGACGTGCGAGAAGTGGGCGATGGAGCCGTTGTCGAAGTAGTCGCCTGCCTTGGCATCGGTGAGCTTGGCCGACGAGTTGCCGACGAAAGTGACGATCTGGGGCGGCCCGCTTGAGTCGACCTGCTGATCGATGAAGCCCATGGCCATCGAGGAGTCTGGGTTGATCCTCGGCGCGAACTCGAAACCGTAGCTGTTGGCCACCGAGCGCGGCATGCCGGGCTGCATGAACTGGACGCGCGGCGTCTGGAAGGCGAGCAGCCCGTTGAAGCTGGGCGAGGGCACGCTGTGGCCGTTGAGGCTGTTGCTGCCCTGCAGCCATAGGGCGACGTCGCTGAGGTTGGCCATGGTGTCACTGCGGAACTGGAACAGTATGTCGTTGGACTCGATCACGACGTTGACGTTGAAGCGGTCCTTGGTGACGTTGGGGATAAGCGCGTTGGGCCCGCCGACGAGGCCCTGTACGACGTCGGTGGGGAAGGGAACCGCCTCCTCGAGGACGAAGCGGCTGGGGTTGGCGGCCAGGTGCGGCATATGCGCGCTGACAACGGTTTGTGACAGTCGGTTGAAGTACGGCAGGCCATAGGACACCGAGAAGATGAGCACCCCGGATGGGCTGGCCGGGTAGCTGGCCTCGATGATGAACAGCGCGTTGGCGAGTGTTGACTGGTCGGACCTGGATGGCGTGCGGGTCAGCTTGGCGGGCAGGAATAAGGTGAATACCACGGGGAACTGGGCCGTGACGTTGCCTGCGCCGTCGTTGTAGACCTGCGCTGGGTGGACGAAGGCGCCCATGTTGAACTGGATGTCGGAGAATGCGGTGGCCGCGAAGGCCGGCCGCGCTGGCGCCAGCGCCAGTTGCTCGAAGAGCGTGGCCTGTGAGAGCAGGAAGGCGGTGGCAGCGCCTCTTTTGAGAGCCGATCGTCGGCTCAGGGCGGTGCATCTAAGTTGCTCTGCGTCCATGGCCTGTTTTCCTTTCAGCGGGCAGGCTGTCGAGTGCGATGGTCTGAGGCGGAACCGGGGTTCCCGCTGGTGCGGAATGGCTGGATCACGGGCGCAAGGCGGTCCCGCCGGGCGAGCATAGCCGCGCGGAAGGAAACCGCATGGGTGCCGCGTGGTCGGGTGCCGCCTGGTCGGGTGCCGCGTGGTCGGGTGCCGCGTGGTCGGCGGGCCGGGTTCAACGGGATCGGTGTCTAGCAGAACGTGGTTCTGGCGAGCCGGGTCGTCCACGACCCGGTGCTTGTGAAGTACTCCTGTGCCGTGAGCGCGGTCAGGCCGGCCGGGCAGGACGGGCTGAGGGCGACTGGGTCGATCTCGGCCGAGGAATAGGCCCCGAAGCTGGAGATAGACGACGTGGACGAGCCGGTGATCAGGGTCAGATCGTTGCCGATGAGATTGGGGACGCCCTGGCCAGGCGCCACGCCAGCGACCGTGTCTGACACCGGCACGCCCGCAGGCGTATCGGTGTAGGCCCAGTTCACCCAGATGTGGTTGGTGTTGTTCCCGGCATCGGACACGCCGATGGACGGGTTGAAATCGTCGCTGGTGTTGCTGTGGAAGGCCACTGCCGTGAAGGGTTGACCGGTTCCGACGTTGATCGCGCCGTAGCGGATGGTCGGGAAACCGTTGACATTGACGCCGTGGGCGAACCAGACGAAGCTTCCGTCCTGGACCGGCGCCGATTCGATACGCCCATCGAGCGGATCGAGGGTCTGAGAGGTGCCGGGCTGTCTCACCCGGCGGGTCGGCGCGCTGAACGCTGATCTGATGACCGCCTGCAAAGATATGGCACCCGCCGGGTTGGTGGGCATCACATAGAGGTCGTAGCCGGTGCCGGGCACCGACGCGAGCCAGTACGTGTTCGTGGTGGAAAAGGTGGGGATTCCTGCCACGGTGGCCGGCGCGGTGGAGAACGCCACAGAGTAGGGGGTGAAGCTGAAACCGTCTCCGGTGTAGGCGGCGGACTTGGGCATCGCGTAGGCCGCCGATCCGATGTAGGAGCCGCCGAAGGTGAAGTTGTTTGTCGACGAGAGGATCGAGGTGCTGTCCTGGCCGAGGTAGGGGTAGTCAAGCGTGGCGCCGAACGGGTAAAGGGAGGAGCCAAAGAAGGTCAGGCTGTATACCCACCATGCCCCGCAGGCGTCATCGGCCTGGCTGGTCGCGAGGTACTGGATGGGCACGTCGCTGCTGGACGTCGGCACGGAGTCGACCACAAAGCTGAACCGCTTGAAGGCGTTGTCATACTGGATCCGCGGGTGGGAGAGCGGCGTCACCGCGCCGAGCAGACTGCTCAGGCTCACCGTGCACAGCGTGGTGCCGGCTTTGCTGCTCACCTGAAGGCGCAAGTTGACGGTCTCGGCGATCTCGGTGGCATTCAGCGCGGCGGTGACGTCGGGCGTCTGGCAGTTCGTGCAATCGGAGCTGCCCTCGGTTATGCCCTGGAAGCCGAACTGGGGTGACGAGGCCGGTGTCATGCCCGGTCCCGTTGACAGCGAGGCTGGCGTGGCCGACTGTCCAACGTTCGGACCGCCGACGCCGATTGGCATGCTGGCCGGGCTCGGCCGAGCGCCCGAGCTTGGGCGCGCCGGAAGGGTGCTTCCAGTCGGCTTGCCGTCGCGGCCGAGCGTGCGGGTGGGCTCGGACTGAGCCGGGGCCTGCGGACCTGCCATAGCGCCGCTGACAGTAACCGAGTGCGCCACGGCGTGCCCGGTCCCTGCGTTGATCGCGGTGCCCGTGCTTGCCTGAGGGCCGAACGTGCTTGTCTGAGGGCCGAACGTGCTCGCCCCCGCGGGCATCGGGCCGACGATGATGCCAACGGCCAGAAGTAACCCGGCGGCGCCGGCCACCGGGCAGGTGAGAACTCTCATCGCTCCTCCTTGTGGGCATGGCGGACCGATCAGTCTTGATAGGGACTTCTCGGCAGAAAGGGGACTATTGACCGCAAGGATCGGCGCTCGCGTGCATCCCGTCAACCCTTTGGCGCAGAGAGTGAGCTAGAAAGGCTGAATGGCTCTTAGACCGGGACCCTGATTGGCGAATCACCAGTGGAGATTTTGGTCGCAGGTAGCGACGCCGAGGGCGCTGGCACGGCATTAGCGGTCATTGCTAAATCGATAATACGGCGGCCCTTAAACCCTGCGGAGGCGGCGTGAGTGCTCTGCCCGCTGGGCAGCGACGACGCCGAGATCGGCCATTATGTGGCCCGAAGGGGGTGATACTCGAAGATCACCCACATAATGCCGCGTCGAAGCCACCGCGTCTCTTCGCCTTCTCCACCTACCCTGTGCCGAAATGGCGGGTAGTCGAACGGGCTGCCCAACGAGGTGAACGGGCTGCCCAACGAGGTGAACGGGCTGCCCAACGAGGTGAACGGCCGCTCACGAAACGCCGCCGAACTTGCCTGACCTAAACGTCCCCAGCGTCGATACCCGCTGGGAAGGGCAGATCCGCGAACTGCGAAGACCAATCAGCAAATCACAAATGGATGTATGACCCGGCAACTAGGCAGATCCGCAATGTCGCCACCGGCTGCTGCATGGACCCAGGTGGCGCGACCTCAGGAAAGGCTCCAGCCTACACCGACCGGGACTAGGGCAATCCGTCGGTCAACCTGCAATGGACCTTCGTCAGCTAGCCGCTGACTCGAAAGGAACTTAAGGTGGGCGGGGAGCCGCGACAAACCTCTCGGGCAACCACCTTAGGCGCGTGCTTTCTGGCCTGGTCAGCGGCTCGGTCCGGTGAGCCGGGCGCGCACCTCCTTGGGATCGACGCGGAGGGCAGCGAGCAATTCCGCGGCTGGATCGGGACGCTCGCGGGTCAGCAGGGCCAGCAGGAAATGCTGAGTCTCGATCCTGCGGGTCCGTGTGCCCCGCATTTCCCGCGCGCCCTGCGGTTCCTGTTCCCGTGCGCTCGCTGTTTCCCGCGCGCCCGGCGTTTCCTGTTCCTGTGCACTCCTTGTTTCCCGCGCGCCCCGCTCTTTCCGTTCACCCCGCATTTCCCGTGCGCTCCCTGTTTCCCGCGCGCCGCGTGCCTCCTCGATCGTGCGCTTGAGGACCGAACGCGCGCCAGAGGTGAGTGGTGGCATCCGGCGGACGCTGACCTGCGTCGCCGGAAGGCCGAACGGGCCAGCCTCGATGCCGACCGCGGTGAGCGCGGCCCGGTCGAGAGCGTCGGACGCAGCGCGGGCGGACTCGAGATCGACGCCCAGCGCCCGCGCAGGCCCTGAGTCCGGGTCGTGCAGCAGCGCGAGCAGCAGGTGATCGGTGCCGAGGCGCCGGTCACCACGCCGCCTGGCCTCCTCGGTCGCCCATGTGAGCAGCGTCTTTCTCGCGTCGTCGGCAAGCTTGATCATGGTGGCTCACTTCCCGTACTTGGTGTGCACCGACTGGCGGGACACGCCCAACGCGTCCCCGATCTGCTCCCACGACCAGCCCTGCTCCCTGGCGAGCGCCACATAGCTGGCCTCGACCTGCTCGGCAAGCCTGCGCAGGGCCCCTACCGCTCGCAGGCCGACCGCAGGGTCGCCTGAGCCGATTTCTGCGGTGAGATCGTTTGGTGCCATGACGTCAGTCTAGGTTGACAGAAACCCCTCTGTCAACCTAGACTGACAAATCAGTGCCGAGCAAGGAGTGCCGCGGACGAGGCCCGGCCGGCACGGACGAGGTCGGCACGGAGGAGGTCGGCACGGAGGAGGTCGGCACCGACGAGGTCGGCACGGCTGCAGGCTGGGCCCTGCGGCGAACTCATCCAACAGGACTGCCGGGCGGCCGCCGTCGTCAGGGCTGATCCCGCTAGCCGCGGCGGGCGCGGGCGCGCCGCTTGCCTTCGTGCATCGCCTGTACTCGGGCGACGGGGATTGCGCGGCCTTCCTCGATCAGCTCCGAGCTCAGCCGCTGCGGCCTCGGCATCAGGTCGGCCCAGGGATCGCCGTCGGCGATCAACCGAGCCGCCGTGCGCACCGTGAAATCGCTCGGCGCGACACGGTCAAGCTGATCCCACGGCACCGGAAATGACACCGGCGTGCCCGGCCGAACGCGCGGGCTGTACGCGGCCACCACCGTCGCCCCGCCCGCGCGGGTCGAATCGAGGAACACCTTTCCTTCGCGGTCTTCCCGGATAAAGGCCGTCGTGGCCAGCGCTCGGTCAAGGCGCTCGGCGCGCGCTGCGAGCGCGCGGGTGACGGCCGCTACATCGTCGACCGCGGCAGGTTCCTCGATCGGTATGAAGACGTGTACCCCCTTCGCGCCGCTGGTCTTGACCGCGCCCGCCAAGCCTGCGCCGGCCAGCGCCTCGCGGACCAACACGGCTGCGCGGACGGCCAGCTGAAACGTGTCACCTGACGGCGGGTCGATGTCGAGCACGAGGTGAGTTGGCTGGTCGGGGCGATCGGCGCGAGCCAAGGCGGGGTGGTACTCCACCGCGCGCTGGTTGGCGAACCACAGCAACGTGCGACGGTCGTTGCACAAGGCATAGGACACCTCGCGTTTCGAGGTCTCCGCCCAAAGCTTCACGGTCCGCACCCAGGGCGGCGTGTACTTGGGGACGTTCTTCTGCATGAACGGCGGCTGGCCGCGGAGCACCCGGATAACCGACAGCGGCCGGTCGCGCAACACCGCGATGATGGGGTCACGAACCTGGTCCAGGTAGTCCACCAGGTCACGTTTGGTCGCGTCCGCCCCATCGAACAGCGGTTGGTCGAGGTTGGTCAGCGACACCCCGTCGCGCTCCACCTCATCGCCGCTCATCTGGTCACCTTCCCACCAATCCCGGCCAGACGCGAGAACGAGCCAACATCACCGCACGGCTGGAGGTGTGTCTCGCCGGTGGGACGCGTGCGGCGGGCGGCCTGCGAGCGCTCAGACGCCGCCCGGGCAAAAGCGGCACGGCGGAATGGTTTGTCTGTACGGGGAATGATGGGGGTGGCGGATATTCCGCCACAGGTGAACGACATTCCGTGCGGAGGTCGAGAAATGGCCGAGCGGGCAGGGGACGAG
>WNGE01000895.1_pt2 | contig 46842 bp, 37 predicted proteins | sample 5400651 | NCBI WGS metagenome assembly WNGE01 (sample SAMN13153370, study PRJNA577476) | soil metagenome | isolation source: 60 cm soil or saprolite under grassland replicate 2 | place: USA:California | collected 2016-06-15 | reverse complement strand
CGTTCGCCCTGGTCAGGTGGCTCAGCGGGGCCGGGTCACGCGCAAAGAGCGCGCGTGACCCGGCCCCGCTTCGCTACGTAGGAGTGCCGCCCACCTGCCGACTGGGGCGGACTCTGGCGCTGTGCGAAGGAATCCAGGTGGAAACTTGGGCGCCCGCCCCAGTCGGCAGGTAGATCGTGGGCGGCACGATTTATGCCGCTGCGCGACCATTCCCACATTTAGTCGAGAGGAATTGCCACACTTGCTCATGTTCGCCGATGTCGATTGCCGAGAGTGGTTCGCCGCCCACCGCCAGGGCCGCCGCAGGGGCGAGGCCCTGCGCCCGCGCACTCGGTCCCCTGCGGCGGCCCTCGGCCGCCGGGGGCCAAGCCCAGTCCCGCCGCCGGGCGGGCTCGGTCGGGTTGCCGGCTCCCCTAGGATCATGGCATGTACATTTCCGTGCATGAGCCTGCCTGACTGGGTGCCGCCCCAGCCCACGAGGGGGATCGTCGGCCAGATCACTCACCACCTCGACCACCTGGCCGAGATGTTGTACGCGATCGATGAGTACGACGAGCTGAACTACCACCACCACCGGCGGATCGCCTTCGTGGACTCGTTCCTGCTCGACTTCCGGGCGCTGTACTACTTCCTACTCGGTCCACGCACGGCCGGCGACGCTCACCGCTACGACTTCGTCGACATAAGGGCCTGGCAGCGGCCGAAGACTGAGGCCACGAAGCGCATGGACAAGCTGGTGCTCTTCATCAGCAAGCACCGGGCGCATCTCTCCATGAGCCGGTTTGTGCCGGAGTACCAGGATCTCGAAGACCTGATCGGCGTCTCGCAGATCACGGCCGAGTTCCTGGGCCGGGTACTCCTCGATTACCTCGACATCCTGGACGACTTCATCGACAAGCTGCCCGAAGGCACGGAGAGCGGCAAGGGCTTCTGGCAGGGCGCGGCATACAGCGCCCGCCACAAGACCGAGGTAGCGCTTGGCGTTCGGGAGTCCGACTACCCAGAGCACTTCAAGCCGCTCAACAGCGTGCAGGCACAGAGGGCAAGTGTCAGAACGGAAGCCGACTCATCACACCCTGATTCCGAGACTACGAGCGACCCTGTTTGATCACTGCGTCGGCGGTGCCGTCGCTTCATCGAACACGCGGTTGCGCTCGCGCTGCCAGAGCGTGCGGTGGTCGCCTACACGCCCGTGTCGCTCTGCCAGCCCGAAGAACCCTTCGCCGGGAAGCCCGTTGGCGCTGCCAACCACCAGGGCGCTGAGCAGGCCATAGCCGCGAGCGAGGCGGCGTTGGTTGACCTGGTCGAGCAGCTCTCCCATCCGTGGTGACCGCCAGTGGACCGTGACGCCGCGATTCCGCAGGCGCTCGCTGAACTCCCGGTACTTCAGGGTCTCCCGGCGAGCGGCAGCTTCGAGCAGGATCGCCGTCGCGACGTCGACCTCGTCGTGCCGCACGGCTGGTTGCTCGGCGGCCTCGATGCCGAGCGCCTCACGGATTCGAGCCAGGTCGGCCGCGATGCGCTCCAACGGGTCGGTCGTGCCGTGCAGTGCTTCGCGCAGGGCCCTCTGGCAGATGGTGGAGATGGGGAGGTCTGCGTCGCGGACCTCTTGGGCCAGGTCGTCGGGCAGGTAGACGGTGAGGTTCACAGGGCCTCCCTGATGAAGATGCATAAGGACACTACACTTGTACATCTACCAAAACTGCCCGTCAAGGTCGGAGTCGTGGCCTTCCAGAGCCCAACAGAGCTAGCGCTGCCGGGGCGCACCCCGGTACGTACCCGAGCGGCCCTGGCAGGGCCGTAGAATCGAACGGCGCCCCCCTACCGCCGGAGGGAAGTTGCGGATCGAATTTGAGCGAGCCTCGGTGTCGGCCGAGACTCATGACGCTATCGAGCGGGGAGTCGCCCTCCTCGTTCCGGATACCCGTGCCATACGGGTGCTCGTGACCGGCAGCTTCGAGCAGGCGGTCCGCCGCGAGCTGGCCGACCATCCGGAGGCGGAGAGCTTCACCGCCGATCGCCTGAGCGGCGCTGTGGCGGGGAAGACCATCTGCGGCGCGACGGAGAGCGTCATCGTCATCGACGCCCAGTGGCTCCAGCCCAGGGAAGACCGTCCGGACCCGTACCGGCTCCTCGCGCATGAAGGCGGGCATGTGGCGCTGCACCAGCGCGGCGAGACGTCCGACGGCCGGCGGCGCCTGGTCCAGACCCGTGCCGACTGGATGCTGTTGGCCGGAGCCACCATCGCGCTGGAGGAGTACCGGATCGAGCGGGCGCTGCACCAGCGCGGCCTACCGGCGGATTCCGACCACTGGTCGGACATGCCCAAGACGCTGTTCAACTTCCTTGCCCAGTTCGTGGACGGGCTGGCGCTCCGCTACCCGAACGAGCCGGTCAAGCGCACCCACGACACCCTGCTCGGCGCGACCCAGCAGCTCGCCGTCAAGCTCCACTACGCGGCGGCCCAAGACCCTCGCGGGGGGTTGCCCGACGACCCGGTTGCACGTGGCCTCTGGCAGCGTTTCGTCAGCTTCACCTGGCCGACCCTCACCGCGCTCAGCGCAACGGTCCCCGACGCAGCCACCCCGTGGCCGGCAGACCAGCTCGACGCGTGCCTCCTTCCGCTCACCGCGCACCGCCGCGACTGGTTCGCCCAGCTTGGATTCCGGCTAGAGCCAGAAGCCAACCCAGAGGGCTACTACTTCCGCGTGCTCCTGGGTGACGCACAGTGGAAGTCGCTCCTCAATGAAGCGCTCGCCACCGACGCCTACTACCGAAAGCGCGACGCGAGCTGAGGCGGCAGCCCCAGCCAGATGGGACGCGACGCATTCGACCCAGGATCGAGTGCGCCCTTGGTCATCCCGATGGTCATCCACACGATCCGCCGGTCAGAAAGGAAGTTGCGGGATGGTCCGACAGGTGACCGATCCCGCCGCAAGTGGCTTGCCGCATCTCCACCGGGCCGCTGTAAGGGCCGTTCCGACTTCGAGGCTCCTGCCAGGCTCCCCGGGCGGCGGTGGGTGCCCCGCATATGAGGCGGTTTTTCCGGGGTTAGTACAGCGTCAGTGGCAGGATGACCACCCCCTTGTTGTGGTGGGAGAACCACCACGTCGAACGGTAGCAGGCGGGGAGGACAGCCTTGCCAACTTGCTGATCACCAGCCTACGGATCTGGCGATCAGGGACTCGGGTCACGCGTGATCAGGGCGTGCGGTCAGCGACCATGTAGGATCCCGGCCGGCGACGACGGCACACCTTGACGGAGCATATGGCCATCCCCGCGTACGAGACGATGCTTCGCCCGATGTTGGCCCTCCATGCCGATGGTTCGGAGTGGGAACGGGTATCGGTTCGGGCTGCGCTCGCCGAGCACTTCCATCTTTCACAAGACGATCTTGAGGCAATGCTCCCAAGCGGACGTCAGCGGACCTTCCACAACCGGGTCAACTGGGCAGCGGTTTACCTCGCGCAGGCCGGGCTGCTAGACCGACCAGGACGAGGAAGGACCAAGATCACCGCGCGCGGCCGAGATGTTCTCGCTGAGTACCACGATCGCATCGACACCAGTGTGCTGGAGCACTTTCCAGAGTTTCAGGAGTTCCTCAGCCGGGCGAAGAGCCCCGAGCGGTCACGCAGTGGAGCGGCCAGGTCACCATTACCGCTACCGCAGGCAACGCCTGAGGAGGCCATCGATGTTGCCTACCGGGAGCTGCGAACGGTCCTCGCGGAGGAGGTGCTCGGTCGGGTGCTGGCCAATCCGCCCGACTTCTTTGAGACCGTCGTCTTGGACGTGCTCCTTGCCATGGGCTACGGCGGCTCCCGTGAGGACGCCGCGCAACGCCTTGGCCGCACGGGTGACGAGGGCTTGGATGGGGAGATCCATGAGGACCGGCTCGGCCTCGACAGGATCTACGTCCAGGCCAAGCGATGGAAGCCTGACCGGCCGGTTCGCCGTCCTGACGTCCAAGCCTTCGTAGGAGCGCTCCAAGGCGCTCAAGCCTCCAAGGGCGTGTTCATCACAACCTCACGGTTCACCGACGAGGCGAGGGACTACGTCGTGCGGGTGCAACCGCGGGTCGTACCTGTCGATGGTCGGCGGCTGGCCGATCTCATGATCGAGTATGGAGTTGGTGTGAGCCAGTTCAAGAGCTATGAGCTGAAGCGAGTCGACGAGGATTACTTCGTCAATGACGAGGGTCCGGAGCCACTCGCCACGCACGATGCGGCTGGTATGCGGCGGCATGAGTAGCGGTTGCCGAGTGAGAGGTCCCGATAGTCATTCCATCGGTCATTCCACTGCGGCCGATCACAATCGACGCGAGGACACAAGCTAGACGCCGCGCCTTACCTGAGCTGCCCAGATGCTACGCGATCGGTCGCTCTAGACGCTGCGCAGGCGTCTTGTAAACAGCAGGTTCCGGGTTCGAGTCCCGGCGCCAGTCCCAAGCGAGCTGAAGGTCAGGGGCCTACATCCCCTCGCCCCGACCGTGACCGTCATCGGCGGAGCTGCCAGCGCCTTCGCAGGCGGCCGGCCGGCGCCCATGGCCCCCCCTGATGGCACCGGCCGGCCGGGCTGGTGGTGGCCCAGCCGGAGCCCCAAGCCGACCCCGGCTGGGCCGCCGCGCCGGGCGCGGACGCGGCGCGCACGCGCCCGCCATCCCCCAGGCGGGCGCTCGGGATGCGCGGCGCGTCCGCCTCCCGACGGCGACGCGCCACCGTGCGCAGGCGCCCGGTCGGCCGTCCCGCCCCGGCGGTGTTGGGTGCCACGGCGACGGGTGGGAAGGGGGGTCTCCGCGTCCCCGCCGCCGTGGCACCGCCAGGCGGCCGGCCGGCGCCCACCTCCCCTCACGCGCAGGCAGCGCCCACGGGCCTGGGACCTGCCGTGCGTCCGGCACTGCTGCGGCGCGTCACACCGGGGAACAGCGCCGCCGCCCGCCGTGGCGTTACCCCCCAGCGTTCCATCGAGCGGTAAGCCGGCTTTGTGCCCACAGCCCGTCACCACCGGCTGATGAGCTGGCTGATGATCTAGACGGACGATCCTGCCTCTACCTTGACGGTCGGGCTTCCTCACCTGCGCTGCCTTTACCGCCTTGCCCCAGGTTTCCGGCTGCCCCCAGGCTACGGATCTGGCGGCTGGTCTGGAGTGGCGTCCTGGCTGCGGACGTGGTTCGGAACTGGGCGGACTCGGTCGGTCGCCTTCAGTCCTCAACCTCTGGGATGACGGCCATCGCCTCTGGCCGACCCTTGGCGTCCTCCTGGACCCTGTAGGACACCCGCTGACCAGCCGAAAGGGTGCGGCGCCCAGCCACAAGTACCGCGCTGAAGTGGACGAAGGCATCCTTCCCACCGTCATCTGGGGTAATGAAGCCGAACCCCTTGACGTCATCGAACTCCCTGACGGTTCCGGTCTGCCGCCCACCTGACCGTTGTAGCTCCAATGAGCGTTCCCGCCAGATTTGGCTTTCCTGCCCTTCCCGCTCCGCATCAGACATAATGAGTGAGCCTCCACCCTTGGCGGGAATCCGAGCGCTGCGTAAAAGCACCCTCCATCATTTTCTCGGCGGCCAGACGCGGACCGCGCGCCATCAAGGGTTCCTATAGGCTGGTCTATTGGGATGAACTTGCCTTCTATCCACGTACCTCGACGTCACCTCTTGAAGGCTTGGTCGTTGGCCACCTCCAGAGCTTCGCCATTTTCCCGCTGGTAGCTTCTCGAACGAACAAGGCATAGCGCCGCATGGTCGTACAAGGCAGAAGAGTCCGTAGCAGCAGAGTCCGTCAACGGCGGCGCGTACGAACCGCCAGGTCAGACGGTCGCGATCTTGGGCGGAGCTTCGGCCGCGCCGCCTTCGGCGGCGATCTGAGCCTGTCCTGGTTGCTACTCCGAGTGGTGCCGCTTGGCCGACGTGACGCCCCTCCTGCCGGCTCCAACCGTGGCTAGAGACGAGCTTTGGTGAGGTAGTTGTCCTGCTGAGGGATCGGCAGGCCCTGTCCCACCAGGCGCGCGTGTCGGTAGTTGGCGTTGTAGTGGACGTAGGCGACGCCGCGCTGGGCGAACACCTCGAAGTAGTCGCCGATGAACTGGCCCAGCAGCACCGGATCGGCCTCCGTCTCGTTGGACACCCGCGTCAGGCGTTGGCGTTTGACGACCGCGCCGCTGCCCGGGTCGACCGATGCCAGCTCGACGTCCTGGCGGTTGTGGAACACCTGGTCGTGGCGGTTGGTGTACCAGGCGACCGCGAGCGCCGGGCCGCCGCGGTTCTCGGAGATGGTGGGGTAGTAGTTGTCCCCGCCAAGGGAGAGCACCGTCCGCGTCCAACTCGCCCCGAAGTCGTTCGAGCGGGCGAGGTTGATGCGTGGCTCCTCGCAGACGACCCCGAAGGGCCGGGCGCGACAGCCCTCCCACACGACGAACAGGCGGGGCTGTCGGTGGACCATCTTCACGTCGTTCTTGGGGATGGTCGTCGCGCCGGCGACGAAGCTGTTGGCGTGCAGGACGCCCACCATCGGGGTGGTCTCGGTGGCCACGATGCGGGTCGGCCCGAACTGGGTGCTGGCCGGCGGGGCCACGCGCAGCTTGATGACCATGGTCTGGCCGGTCTCTGGCGAGCCTTGGAACTCGACCCAGCTGAGGTAGGTGCGACCGTCGGGGCCGACCGTGACGTCGCTGAACTGGGTCTGCTGGTCGCTGCCCGACACCACGATGGGGTCGGTGCACGTGGTCAGCGTCGGGCTGCAGCGGACGGCGTTGATGGTGGAGCTGACGGGAGCGCCGGTGGCGTCGAGGATGAAGTCGGTGAACGACACCCACACCACCTGGCCGGCCTGTCCGCTGCGGCCGACGGCCATCCACTCCTTGTCGAGGAAGTGCGTCGGCCCGGCGGTCGCCACGGGGCGGCGGGTCGGCCAGCAGGCGGCGTCAAGGCCGCCCCCGCAGGATGCCAGGGTGTTGGGGCGGCTGTGGTAGACGACGATCGCGTTGATGCGGTCGTCGGGCGTGGAGTTGACGCTGCTGGCGTACAGGCTGCACCCCTGGCCGGCGACGTCGACCGGGTCGCCCAGCGCGGGTACCGGCTGGCCGGCGATCGCGACCGGTGGCAGCAGTCCCTCGTTTCGCACGGTGCGCCCGCCGTTGCTGGACAGGTGCCAGCCGGCGGCCGGCGCCTGCGGCGGGGTGAGGAGCAGGCCGCGGAAGTCGTTGGTGCCGCCGAGGACGGTTTGGCCGCACACGGTGACCGACTCCTCGTTCTGCGGCAGCCCGACGGTGTCGTGGTTGAACACGTCGGCGGCAAGCGGACCCGCCGCCGCGGTGCCGGGCGTGGCCCGTGACGCTGCGCCCACGGCCGCCGCGCGCAGCCTGGCGATCACGGCTGGAACCCCAGGCTGACGGGTGCCTGGCCGCGAAAACCAGCGGTGAATAGTAGCGGCCTGGGACAGTGGTGCACTGCCGGTCGATCTCGGAGGGGTGCTGGGGGCGGCGGTACCGCTTGGCAGAGACGCGCCCGCGGTCACAACTGCAAAGACCACGGACCCCAGGACAACGGTTCCCAACGTTAGGGCGATGACCAGCCGACGCATGATGCGCCCCCGTTCAGGATTTCGGAGTGACGGGTCTGGCCGGTCGGGGGTCCCCTGGGTCGACCGCAAGAGGTCCCCCCGGTTCCGCGGGTCGCCGCCATGGCAACCACTCCCTCCGGCGGGCACCGGGCTGACCGGTGGACGCTAGGCCCTCCGCAGGGAGGAGGCAATACGCCCGTTGTCGTACTCGTGACGCTCAAATGGATTGGCCTTGGATCGGGCCCGTTTCCCTCTTGTGCGTTTCGGGGGTTGGTGCTACGACGCACAGGTAGGCATGCGCCTTGGCCGGGGAGCGCCGAGGGAAAGACCTCGGACTCGACCCGCGCCCAGGGCGACGGCAGGAGGTCGGGACATGAGCGAGGCAATCGAGCAACCTGGCGGGGCGGCGCTTCCCCGCCCGCTGGGCATCGGCGAGATCCTGAGCACGGCGTTCGAGCTCTACCGGCGGCACTGGCGGACGCTGCTGGCGATCGCCGCGGTGGTGGTCGTGCCGCTCACCCTGCTGCAGTACCTGCTGGGCGACGTGGTGCGCACCCGGGGCGAGACCACCAGCAACGGGGTGGTGGTGGAGACCGCAACGTGGTCGGTGGGGATCGCGGGACTGCTGGCCGCCCTCGCCGGATTGCTGATGTACCTGGTCCTCACGGGCGCGATCACCAGGGCGGTGGCGGCCGAGGTCGCCGGTGAGGACCCCAGCGTGGAGCAGAGCTACCGCTTCGGGTTCTACCGGCTGGGGTCGGTCCTGCTCGTCGGGTCCGGTTGGCGGTCAGCATCGAGGCGCTGGTGGTGGAGGGCCGGCGGGGCACCGAGGCGATGGGCCGCTCGTGGTCGCTGGTCGGCGGGCACTGGTGGCATGCCTTCGCCACGCTGCTGGTGGCCGCGCTGCTCATCGGCATCGTCAACGCCGTGATCACCACGCCGTTCAGCGGCATGAGCTGGGTGGTCCAGGCGCTTGCCGCCGCGGTGGCGACGGTGGTCACCCTGCCCTACGGCGTGCTGGTCGGGGTGCTGCTCTACCTTGACCTGCGAGCCCGCAAGGAGAACCTGACGCTGGAGGCCCTGCGGGCGGACCTGCGGGCATCAGCCGCCTGACCCTGTTCGCGGCCTACGGGAGGCGGCTGGCCCGCTCGGTGGCAAGCAAGCCGTCATGACCTGGGGGCTTGCAACTGAGCACATAACTTCGTGGTCCACGGTCCGCCGCGACCTGCAGAAACGCAGCTGTGCACGGCGGTGACGGCGAGATCCATGGTAAGGATGGGGCCAGTTCAGGCCCTTGGGCCGCGCGTCTACGTCATGTGTCGGGTGGATTGGCGTATGGCTCCCCTCGGGGGAGTGGTCCGGCCGCGCCGAGCGGTGCGCTTCGCGCGATCCATGCATCGGCGCGGCCGCGATCGTGGCGGACCTTCGGCCCACGCCCCTTTCGGCGGCAGTCCCAGCCTGCCCTGGCTGCCACGCAGGGTGGTGCCACTGAATGCCTTCATCCAACTGCATCCTCGCGCTGCGATGGTGGCGCGGCGGGGTGAGGTTGGCCGGGGCGCTTCGTCTGGCGGTGGCACTCGCGGACCGGCCACGGCAGCAGCAGGAACGTGATGAACATGCAACGAGCCGTGCCGGTCCTTGGGCCGCCGGAAGGCAGCGGGGGCGCGGTCGCTCTCGCCCCGCGACGCGAGCGCCCTAGTTGTTCCCCGGGCCGTGGTCGCCGAGCTGGCCGCGGGCCGCGCCCGCCGGGCACACGGTCGTGTGCACGTTGACGTAGTAGCCGTCCGGGTTGGCCCGCAGCGCCGCCACGAGGGCAGGGTTCGAGAAGCTGCCGGCTCCGATGACGCCGTGCTCGTCCCCGGGCGTCGGCGGCAGCGGCTGCACGACCGGGCCGGCCACACCCTTAGGCGCAACGTGGATGTGGGCGGCGACGATCGGCCCCGGCAGGTTGTTCGCGACCAGCTTCCACTCCACCGTGCCGGTCGCCTCGTCGACCACGTGGCCGACGAAGCTGCCCCCGGCGGCGTTCGTGGCCGCCGTGCAGGCCGGAACCTCCGCCCCCGGGCTCAAGACCGCGACGAACGTCGTCGCGGGCGGCTGGGCGGCAAGCGCAGATCCCGCCGTGCCGAGCGCCGCCAGGACGATGAGCCCCACGCACAGCTTCCTCATCGCTGCTCCCCTCTCCTTCAAGATCGATCAAACCCTGCCCGGTTGTGACGAATCGCTCGCCACGCCGCCGCTACCTTCGGTTGGTCGCGCCTAGCGTCTTGCGGTCTGCGCCCGTCTGGCCACCATCCACGCCGCGACCGCGCAGAGCACCCCGACCACGACCAGCGCCGTCGCACGCCGCACATGGTGCGCGGTCGAGGTCACGACCCGCCCGGGCAGCCACGACGGGATCTTGTCAGCCGGGATGGCGAAGTAGAAGAGTCCGACCAGCAGCGCCACCAGCGCGACCACCATCAGCACGATGACCAACGTCCGGGCGGGACGACGCCCGGCAACCCCTGCCACGTTGCCGCTCCTTTCCCAATGGAGAAGTCGGGCGGGAACGTACTCCCTCCGCGGCGAAGCGCAAGCGGCACAGCGCTGTCCAAGTGAGGAGGAGGGGCGCCGGGGTGGATGAGTCCTCTCCTGGCCTATTGGCCACCCGATCGCCCTTGTAATCCGGTGCCCGCTGCTCGGAGTCGTGGCAGTCCGCCAGACGTCGTCAGATGGAATATCTGCTGCTCGCTCCACCGGGGACGCTGTGGTCTGGATTGCCGAGGACTCCACGGCTCCTGGCTTGATCATCCCGTTGATCATCCAGACGATCCGACGGGACCCGTCTCGACCCGACGGGATCGACGACCCACCCAACCTGAGCAGGGCAGATCCGTCTGGCGCCGACCAGATCGACGCTGAGCACCAGTCTACGGATCTGGCGGTTGGGGGTTCGAATCCCTCGCGGCGCGCGCCAACAGCCCAGGTCAGACAGCCTGGGCTGCTTGCTTTGCTTGCTTGGCTGATGACCTGGCTCGCGCACCGGCCCGCCGCCCACAGCGTGTGACGAGGACCTGGCGGCACCACGGCCAGGGACATAGGGTAGCGGCCCGACGACACGGCGCCCTGGAGCACTGCCCATGCCCCGCCGCCGCGTGGCCATGCCTGCCACGCACACCTGTACCTTCCGGATCCGCATTCTCCGAGGCTTCTACGCCCCATCCGACGCGCTCGAGATCTGGCGCGAGGTCGAGGTGCGCGCCGATCAGACCCTCGCCGACCTGGGCGAGCTGATCCCGTCGGCGTTCGGCTTCGACGACGACCACCTGTGGGCGTTCTTCCTAAGCGGCAAGCCCTGGGACCGGGCCAGCGAGTACGCGCGCATGCCAGATCTGGACCTGGTCACCGGCGCGCGGTTACGTGGCGCCGACCGTCTGCGGATCCGTGACGCGCCGGCCGGCAAGGAGTTCCTGTTCCTGTTCGACTACGGCGACGAGTGGCACTTCGGCGTCAAGCTCGCCCGGACCGCCGAGGTCGAGCCTGGCGTCCGCTATCCACGGGTGGTGGCCGCCAAGGGCGAGGCGCCACCGCAATACCCGGAGCTCGAGGACGACGAGGAGCGGGTGCGGCTGTTCGAGCGCTTCGCCGCCTGGGCCGAGCAGCAGGGCGCCGGCGACGACGTCGGGTTCGCCGCCAGCCTGCTCGACTACAAGTCGGACCTCGCCGACCGGAACCTGGGCTGCTGGACCGCCGACGATCTTGGCGACTTCCTGCTGGGCTGGTGCCCGGGCCGGCTCGTCCTGCCCGACGAGGACGTCCCGCGGATGATCGCCGCCGTGGCCCTGTTCCTCGACTTCCTCGACCACACTGGGCTGCTCGACCCCGACAGCGACCTGCCGCAGGCGCTGCAGGCCACCCTCGAATGGCTCGCCCCGAGGTTCGCGGCGGCGATGGCGGACCCCTCCAACCTCGGACCCGCCAAGACGGCATTCTTGGCACTCTCGGCCATGCAGGACAGGGGTGTGGACCTCGAGGACCGAGACGCGGTCGACCGCTTCCTGGGGGACTTCAAGCTCCCGCCCGAGGTCCGCCTCCCTGGGATGGAGCCACCCGAGTTCCCTCCGGTCGAGCTTCCCACACCAGAAGAGCTGCAGGAGGCCGCCGCCAGCGTGCCGATCCTCCACGGCCTGCGGACGCTGGTCGAATGGGTCGGTGAAGGGCGCAAGCTCACCGCCGGCGGCAACCTCAACGTCGCCAACGGCAAGGAGCTCGCCGGCCTGCTCGGCCTGGTCGCTCCCGATCAGCTCCCTGACCTGCGTGTGCGCAGCTCGCGGGAGATCCCCGGCCTCGGGGTCGCGCTCGACTGGGCCAAGCAGATCCGGCTGCTGCGCGTCCACGCGGGCAGGCTGGTCGCGGTCAAGCAGCAACGGCACCTGCTCGACGACCCGCTCGAACTGCTCAGCCGCGCCGTCGACGCGCTTCCCTCGCTCGACTTGGCGCTGCCGCTCGCCAGCATGGTCGAGGCTGCCTTTCCGGGCGGTCGGGCCGAGGCCCTGGTCGACCTGCTCTCGCTCCTGTACGCGCCAGAGGAGCCGATGAGCCTCGCGGACCTGGTCGCCCACGTCTGGCAGGAGCACGTGGAGTACCGCGTGGCGGATGGGCCGCTCGGCGACCGCGTCGAGCTGTGGCACCTGGCCACGGCGGTCGAGATCGCCCAGCTCATCGGTCACGTGCAGGCGCTTGGCCTGGTCGAGACCAAGCCGGAGCCTGGAGCCGACCCGGTGCCCGAGAGCGGTCCAGGGATCGCCGAACTCGCGCCAGACGCCGGCGAGGCGTGCGGCGGTCTCGCTGACACCTACCTGTCCTCGCTGGCCCAGCTGCCGTTGCGGCTCACCCCGCTGGGCGTCTGGCAGGTCAACGTGCTGCTACGGGCGGCCGGTGCGGTGGCCCCGGTGATCGGGGAGCTGAGCGGCAAGGACGCCGCCGCCGTGATCGAGGTCGTGACCGGTTACGACGAGCAGGCGTGCCGGGCCGAGCTGCGGGCCTGGTGCCACGCTCGAGGCGGCTCCGCCGCGGGTGAGCTGGCGGACTACGTCCGCGCCGCCCCACGGTTCGAGGAGCGCATGCTGGCCTTTGCCGCGCTGGAGGAGGCCGGACCGGCCGCCGAGGCCCAGGTCCGGGCCATGGTGGACGATCCGGACATCGGCCCCTTGGCGCAGATGTGGCTGGTGCAGCGCGGTCTGGAGGACGAGCGCAGCCTCGACCCTGCCTCGGCGGTCCTGCTGATGGCCGAGACGCTGGCATCGATCCTGGACAGCGACGGCCCGGCAGGGCTGGTCGAGCACCTGGAGCAGTTCGGCCCACCGGACGAGCAGGTGGCTGTGGTCGGCGAACTGTGGCGCGCTCGGACCCCCCGCGTCGCCGTGGTCCTCGAGGCGACCGGCAAGGCGCACCCCGATTCCAAGGTCGCCAAGGCGGCCCGCAAGGCCGCCTTCAAGCTGCGCTCCTCCGACGGCCGGTAGCCCGCTCGCACACCTGCCGCAGTGTACGTGCACGCGCCCGCGCCGACCTGCGGGCGACGGTCCTGGTCGTCGGCAGTGCCCAGCCGCTGACCGCGGCCCTGCTGCCGGTGGGTTCGTCAGGTCCATGGTGGAAGGCGAGCTTCGCGCCATGACGCTTCGTCCTGCCGTTTCTGGGGCATCTTTGTTTGCGGCGATCCCGGCAAGGGTGGACTTCAGCCTCGCGAGGGCCTCCGCCGGCCGGTCGAGCCGGGATCGGCCGGTGCGCGGCTGGAGGTGGCATGTTCGCAGCGGTGGCGGGTTGGCACGGAAGCCGTGTGGAGGCCAGGGGGCGAGCCGCCCGGCTGCTGGTCGCCTCGGCGGTCGCGTTCCCGTCCTTGGGTCACGGCACTGGGCGTCGTGCCCGAGTCAGGGGTCCGCCTGGCGCCCGTCCGGACACGGACTGCATCGCATCTGGCGAGGACCTCGCCGCTCGAGGCGTCGGGCATGGTAGCCCGGCCGCCTCCTCCCCCATGAAGCGGCCTCCCCCCGACAAGGACTGGTCCCACTGAGGAGGAGATCCATGCGGTGGTTCAGGTTCAGGACCTCGGTCGTCGTGCCGGTCCTGACGCTCGTCCTGGCGGCGGCGGGTAGCGTGGTGGCCGCTTCGCAGTCGACCGACGAGCGGGCGCTCCAGCCGACCCGGCAGCAAGCCGACCAGGCCATCGAGCGGCGGGTGAACAACCTGCTCTCGAAGATGACGCTCGAGGAGAAGCTGGAGCAGATCCAGTTGCTGCCGGACTTCCTGGTCACCGACCAGGAAGTGCGCGACGGGCTCGGCTCGGTCCTGAGCGTGACCGACCCGAAGCGGATCCACGAGCTCCAGCGCATGGCCGTGGAGGAGTCGCGGCTGCATATCCCGATGATGTTCGCCTTCGACACCATCCACGGCTTCCGCACCATCTTCCCGATCCCGCTCGGCGCCGGCGCGAGCTTCGACCCGAAGATGGCGTCGGACGACCACACCTATGGCGCGCGCGAGTCGGCCGCGGTCGGGCTCAAGCAGACCTACGCGCCGATGGTCGACGTCTCGCACGAGCCGCGCTGGGGCCGGATCTCCGAGGCCGCCGGCGAGGACCCCTACCTGAACTCGGTGATGGCGGCCGCGCGCGTCAAGGCGATCCAGGGGAACGACTACAGCGCGCCCGACAAGGAGGTGGCGAGCCCCAAGCACTTCGCCGCCTACGGCCAGCCGGAGAGCGGCCGTGACTACAACACCACCGACATGTCCGAGCAGCGGCTGCGGAACTTCTACCTGCCGCCGTTCAAGGCCGCGGTCGACGCCGGCGCGGACACCTTCATGTGCTCGTTCAACGCCATCAGCGGCGTCCCGGGCTGCGGCAACGACCACACGCTGAACCAGATCCTCAAGGGCAAGTGGGGCTTCGACGGGTTCGTCGAGAGCGACTGGACCGCCGTGAAGGAGATGCGCGCCTGCCCGCCGGTGAAGCCCGACAGCGGCGAGTGCGGGCACGGGGTCGCCGCCGACGGCCCCGCCGCCGCGGCGCTGGCGCTCAACTCCGGCGTGGACTCCGAGATGACCAGCACGCTCATCCGCGACTACGGCGCGCAGCTGCTCAGCGAGGGCCGCATCTCGATGCGCCGGATCGACGACGCAGTGCGCAGGATCCTGCGGGTCAAGTTCCGCGCCGGCCTCTTCGAGCACCCGTACGCGCCCGTCGACCCCGACAAGGCCGAGGCGGAGATGCTCAAGCCCGACGCGGTGGCGGCCGCTCGCAACGCTGCCAGCCGCTCGATGGTGCTGCTGCAGAACAAGGGCGACGTCCTGCCGCTGGATCCCTCGAAGAAGACGGCGGTGATCGGGCCGCTCGCCAAGGACCCGCACGACATGCTCGGTCCCTGGTGGGGCGCCGGCCGCGACGAGGACGCGGTGAGCATCTTCGACGGCATCAAGGAGCAGAGCCCCGGCGCGACCTACGCCGAGGGCTGCAAGCTCTCCAACGCCGAGCCGCCGACCGACGACCCGGAGGGATGCGGCTCCGACGCCGGGTTCGCCGAGGCTGTGAGCGTCGCGAACGCGGCGGACCAGGTCGTGCTCGTCCTGGGCGAGACGCGCGAGATGAGCGGCGAGGCCGCGGCGCGCAGCACGCTCGACCTTCCGGGCAGGCAGGAGGAGCTGCTCCGGGCGATCAAGGCGACCGGGAAGCCGGTCGCGGTCGTCCTGCTCAACGGCCGCCCGCTGGCGCTCGAGGACGTGGTCGGCGACGCCCCCGCCCTGCTCGAGGCATGGTTCCCGGGGGTGCAGGCGGGCCCCGCCGTCGCCGACGTGGTGTTCGGCAAGGTCGACCCGGGCGGGAAGCTGCCGGTGTCGTTCCCGCGCCGGCTCGGCCAGGTGCCGATCTACTACAACCACGAGCTGACGGGCCGGCCCTGCAACCCCGACCAGAAATACAACTCGCGCCACCGCGACATCCAGAGCTGCTCGCCGCTGTTCACCTTCGGCTACGGGCTCAGCTACACCACCTTCGAGGTCTCGGACCTGCACCTGAGCTCCTCGACGGTGTCGAAGAAGGGCAGCCTCGAAGCCTCGGTGACGGTGAAGAACACCGGCAGCCGCAAGGGTGACGAGGTGGTGCAGCTCTACCTCCACGACCCGGTGGCCAGCATCTCGCAGCCGGTCCGCCGCCTGCGCGGGTTCGAGCGCGTGACGCTGGACCCGGGCCAGTCACGCACGGTCACGTTCACGCTCGACAAGGACGACTTCGGCTTCTACGACAACAGCGGCAAGCTGGTCGTCGAGCCGGGCCAGATCGACGTGTACGCCGGCGACAGCTCGGACGCGAGCATGACGCAGTCGTTCACGGTGAAGGGGTAGCGCCCCGCCGAGGCGCCCCGGCCACCTGGCCGGGGCGCCTCGGCGCTTATCCGGCGGGTTCGTCACGCTCGGGTGTCCACCCACAGGCTTGGTCCTGGCACGCCGGCGTTCGCATGCTTGGTGGTTCGCCTCCCGGGTCGGAATCGAACAGGTCCAGGGGGCCACCTGAGAACCAGGGCACCAGACGAGAAGCCGGCGCCCGCAAGGACGCCCGCTCAAGAGCGGCGGCGATCTGAATGGGGCTTGGCGAGGTCGGCGAGCAGGTCGTCGAGGACTCGCTCCTCCTCGACCTTGACGCCAAGTTCCAGCATGGTCTGGGTCAGGGCGGGATCCCAGGTGGCGGTGACCGGGCTGCCCAGCAGCGGTGGGCCGCCGGTGGTGGCGGCCGAGCGGTAGGCGTCGGCGTCCAGGCGCCACGGGAGTGCGCCGAAGCGTGCCGTGATGCCGTTGGCGATGGTGATCCCGGGCCAGTCGAAGTCGCCGTGGTAGCGCAGCCGCGCGCCGGCGGCGGCGAGCCGGCGCAACAGGACCGTGGCGGCGCCGCCCGGGTGGGCGTTGGCGCAGACCAGAGGAGCGCTCGCGGTGCCGAGCCGGTTGGCGGTCTCGGCCACCACGCTGGGGTTCTCGCACACGAACACGCCGCATCCCTGCAAGGCCGACAGGTCGGGTGGGTCGCGCAGGAGCTGGCGTGCCGTGAGGTGCACCGGCTGGCCCGCGTCCGCCCAGACCCCGAGCGCCCGTCCCGTGACCGTCCGCGGGTCGCCCGGCAGGCTCAGCGTGAGCACCGGGTTGGTCAGCTCGCCGGCGAGCACTCCCACCGACGCCCACACGGTCCTGCGCCACTCGGCGCCGTCCCCAGGCGGGACCCCGCCGATGATGGAGGCCGCGCGCAGGACCAGGGTCGCAAGCGGCTGGTCGGGATCTAGCAGGTGCCCGTCGCCAGCCCCGGCGGCCGCCACGACCGAGAGCGGTTGCCCTCCCGCCGGTAGCAGGTCCACCACCGCGATCGCCTGCTCGACCAGCTCCCGTGCCCGCTCGGGCGCTCCACCCGCAAGCCGCCGGAGGAGACCGGTGGCACGGAGCCATTCGACCCACGGAGTCAGCGAGGGCCGGCGCTGGGCCGCCTGCTCGGCGATGGCGAGCACAGCGGTCCAGCGCTGCTCGGCAGCGGACCGCTCGGCAGCGCGGTCGGTGACCGGACCGGTCAGTGCGCGGACGGCGGAGGCGAGGTCAGGGGCGAGGCCGGCGCCGCGCAGCACGGCCTCGACCGCCGGTAGGGAGACGCGCAGCGAGGCGCCCCGCCCGACTGGACGGCCCAGCAGCCGGGCGACCACGCGCCGCTGGGATTCGGTCGCGCCCTCCAGGATCACGGTCCCGTCCAGTGGCAGCCCGCGCTCGAGCCGCGCCCGGACGCGCTCGACCAGCCAGAGCAACTCCTCGCCTCCGAGCAGGCGCCGCAGCCGGTCGAGGTCCACCTCCGCCGCCGGACCCGGCTGGTGCGCCACGCTCACCGGCCGCCTACCACAGCGCCTCTGGCGCTGGCCGCTGGCCGCCGCCGTCCTCGGATGGCACCGTGGCCTGCCTCGCCAGCTCCACGCGGGTCTTGGCGCGGCCGTCCCACTCCCAGCGGCTGATGTGGACGGCGTCGATGCCCTCCCGCCGGCTGAGCTGGTGGATGGCGAGGCCGGGAACGGTGGGGTAGCAGCCCCACTCTCGCTCGCTGGTCATCACGAAATCCAGGTCGAAGGTTGCCAGCAGTCCCATGCACTTGGCGCGGGCGTCGTCGTCGACGCCGGCGAACGCCTCGTCGAGCATGACCAGGCGCGGCGCGGCCGGCTGCGCCGACCGGCAATGAGCCGACGCCGCGGCGAACAGTGGCAGGGTCACGGTGAGCACCCGCTCGCCGCTGGAGGCCGGGGTGGCGGCGGAGCGCCAGCGGCCGTCCTGCCAGCGCTCGATGGTGAAGCGGTGCCAGGCTCGGTAGTCCAGCGCGGCGGTGAGGTGCTCGAGCCAGGTGCGGCTGTCGTCGCGCGCCCGTTCCGCGGCGATCTGCTCCTGCAGGAACGCGCTGACGGCGGCGCGGTCCTCGACTGACCAGGCGTCGCTTGCCTGGCGCAACAGCCGCCTACGTGCCTCGGCGAGGCCCGGCGGCCCGTCGGGCAGCGGCTCCCAGCGGAAGCGCAGCCGCATGCCGGTGCTGGTGGGTCGCTCCTCCAGCTCGGCGTTCATCTGGCCGACCTGGTCCTCCGCGTCGGCGATCAGCTCCTGCAGGTGGCTGGCGACCTCGTTGACGAGGTGCTCTTCGAGCAGCTCCCGCTCCTTGGCACTGAGCACTCGCTCGCGGTGGTCGATCTCCTCGCCGAGCAGGCCGACCAGCTCGTCCGGGGCACGGCGCTGGCCTTGGAAGACGACGGCGACGACGTAGCGGTCCTCGGCGAGGTCGGCCGTGGCCTCGTGGCCGTAGCGGCTGAGCGCGTCCGCCAGCTCCTTGAGGCCGTGGGTGAGCTCCCGCTGGACGCGTTCCCAGGCCGGGTCGCCGGCGTCGACCCCGGCGAGGGTCTGCTCGACCCGCCGGGCGAGCCGCACCGCCGGGTCGGGCGCCCAGGAGGCTGACGGATCGGGCAGGTCCAGCTCCGGCTGGGCCGTCGCGAGCAGGCCGGTGGCGGCGAACCGCTGGAAGGCCGCGGTGGCCCGCGACCGCCGTGCGGTGTCCCCTTCGAGGTTGGCGGCCAGCTCCTGCTCACGGCCCTCCGCGTTGCCGACCCGGCCGGTGAGGTCGAGGCGTGCGTCACCGAGCCGCTTCGCCTCGCCTTCGAGGCGTGCGACCTCTGCCGTGGTCGCCTCCAGTCTCGCACCCAGGTCGGCGACGGTCGCGCCGAGCTTCTCGCGGACCGAGTCCCGCCGGCGCTCGGCGATGTGCGCCTGACCTTCGGTGGCGTGCGCTTCCTCCGCCCGCCGCCGTGCGGCCTCCACGGCCTCGCGCAGTTCCGTCTCGGCGGCATGGCGGCCGCCGAGACGGTCGGCGTGACCGCGAACCTCCGGCCAGAGGCGCGCGACCGCGGTCCGGTAGGCGCCCACGGCATCGCGCACCTCCTGCAGGGCCTCCAGCCCGGTGGGCAGCGCCAGGTCGGCGGCGGCTTGGTCGCGGTCCTCATCGGCGGTGGCCGCGACGGTGGTTGCCTCTGCCACCACTGCTTCCTGGGCGTCGACTCGCTCCTGGCACTGGCGCAGGCCTCTGGCGGCGAGCGTGGTGGCCGTATGGGCGTCGCGCAGGGGCTGGTCGTCCGGTGAGCGTGCGAGCTCGGCTTCCAGGGTGCGCTGGTGCGCCTCCACCGCCTCGCGGGACGCATCGGCGGCGCCCACCGCCGACTCGGCCTCGGCGATCTCGTGCGCCAGCTCGGCCAGGCGCCGGCGGCGCGCAGCCTCGCGGGCGCCTCGGCCGATGAACCGTGCCGCCGGCTTCGCCCAGGCGCCCTCGGCGACGCCGAGGCGCCAGCCGCCGGCCGGGTCCACCCAGGTTCCCGCGCCGCCGACACCGAGCCCGATGCCGGCGAGCACCGCCGCGACGGTCGCGTCGCTGAGGGCGGCGGCCGGCGGATCGTCCCGGTCGACCGCCGGCCGGAGCATGGCGCCGAGGTTCGGGGTAACCGGCAAGCCCGCGGTCACCACCACGTCGCGGGTGCCAGGATCAAGCAGCCGGCCATCCGGGGCGACCCAGGCGTCCAGTAGCCCCGCCGCCTCCAGCGCGGCCTCCAGCCCGGCCCGCTCGGCCTCGCCGACACCCTCTCGGAAGTCGACCGCCTGCCGCAGCGGCGCGCCGGCGCGGCCGTCCCGCACGCCAGCGGCCCGGGTATACGGAGGCGGGGGCTGTTCGTGCTCGCCACGCTCCAGCCGGTCCCGTTGCTCGACCAGCTCCGCCAGAGCCGCCTTGGCCGTCTCCAGGTCGGTGAGCGCCTGGGCACGCGCTTCGGCAAGGCGGTTGCGGGCGCTGGCGCCGGCGGCGGAGAGAGCCGAGCGTGCCGGGTTCTCACCAGCCAGCGTGTCGGTCCACTCCGTCAGAGCGGAGAGGACCTCGTCGTGGTCGGCCAGGAACGCCTCATCGAGTGCCTCCGCGTAGTGGCGCCATTCGTCGACCAGCGCTTGGGCAGCCGCCGCCAGCGCCTCCTCGGCGGCTCGCCGGCCCTCGGCGGCCGTGTCTCGCTCGGCGGTCAGCTCGTCGAGCCGGCGGCGCTCGCCGGCCAGGTGGCGTGCGAGCGCGGCGGCTCGCTCCACCAGCGACCGCACGTGCGCCACGGCTTGTTCGCGCCGGCCGGCCACTGAGCCCGCCGCACCGCCAGCGTGGGCCAGAGCCGTCTCGTCGACGCCTTCTGCAGGGTCGCCGGGGCCGTCGGGAAGCGAGAGCGGGGCGGCCAGCAGCTCGTGCTCACGGGCGGTGCCCGCCGCGGTCGCCGCGCTGGCCGCGTCCTTGGCCGTCGCCAGCACCACCCGCCGGCTCGCCTCGGCGGCCACGGCGGCCCGCTCGCGGGCCTGCTGGCGGCGCTCGCGGAGCCGCTCGGCCTCGTCAGCGTCCCGCCGCGCACGGTCGGCCGTCCCGCGGGCGAGCCGGGCCAACTCCTCGGCGCGGCTCAGGTCTTTGATCTCGGAGCGGTTGGCCAGCTCCTGGGCCTCGGCGCGGGCGGCGCCGAGGTCACGTTCGGTCCGCTCCAGCTCCGCCGCGGTGGCAGCCTCCACCTCACGCGCTGTGGCGAGCTCCTCCCGGACCGTCGCGAGCTGGCGGTTGGTGGCTTCGTAGCCAGCCTGGGCGGAACGCAGCTCGCCGGCCTGGCGGCGGGAGGCGATGCGCGCGTAGTGGCGGTAGCGATCGAGGAACCGCTCGACGTGGGCTCGGGTCTCCTGCAGGCCGCGCAGCTCGTCGCGCTGCTGCTCGAGGTCGTGGAACGACTCGGCGACGTCGGCGAGGACCGCCTGGTCGACCGGGGCCAGGGCCAGCGACAGCGCCTGCGAGAGCTTGGCCGCATCCGGCCGCTTGGAGAGCTGCGGCTGGCGTAGCTGGACGAGCAGGTTCACGAGCGCGTCGTAGCGGTCGGGGCCCAGATGGAAGAGGGCCTCGTCGACTGCTCGCCGGTACGCCTCGGCGGAGTCGTAGACGCGGCCGCGCTCGGCGAGCGCCTCGATGAGCCGCTCGCGGACCAGCGCCGTGCCCGTCGCGCTGACCAGGTGGAGGTCGGCGCCGGTCCGCTGGCTGGTGACGAAGAACCAGCGGGCAGCGATGCCGCGGCCCGCTGCCGCTTTGAGCCCGCAGCCGAGCGTCAGGTACGCCGGGGCACCCTCTTCGGTAAGGCGGCCGAACTCCAGCCAGGTGTAACCGAGCCGCTCCTGGTAGCGGCCGCCGAGCAGGAGGTTCCACTCCATGCGCTTGGCCGGGTCGGCGTCCGGCTCCACCCGGTGGGGCGCCAGCTCGCCGTCGAGCAGGAATGGCAGGGTGAGCGCGAGCACCTTGGACTTACCCGTGCCGTTGTTGCCGCGCAGCAGCAGGTGGCCATCGCGGAAGCGGAACTCCTCGTTGTCGTAGAGGAACAGGTCGACCAGGCCGGCGCGCAACGGCTGCCAGCGGTCCCGCCCCGGTAGCGGCAGCCCGTGGCCGTCCTCGTGCTCCCGCCAGTGAGCCCGACGGTGCTGGCCGTTGCCTGCTGGATGCTGGCCGTCGGGGTGGTCGGTAGTCATGCCGGCGCTCCCTCTCCAAGGTCGACCCGGGTGGCAGGCTCGGGCTCGGCGTAGGCGAAGCGGGCGAGGCCCGGCAGCGGGGTCACGGCGCCGCTGTCGCGCCGCGCCAGCCCGAGCGCCTCCAGCCGGTCGACCGCCAGCCGGCACAGGGCCGCGACGGCGCCCGGCTCGGCGGCCCCCTTGCGCCAGTGCGCGCTGTGCTCCCTGGCAAGGTCGGCCAGGCGTGCCGTGAGGACTGGCAGCGGCGCCGGCTCGCCGGGCCGCTCCCGCGCGAGCGCGGCCAGGTGCTTGGCGAGCAGCAGCGTGGCGTGCCCGTCGGTTCCCTCCTCGGGCATGGAAAGGTCGGTCGCCTCGCCGGTCGGGTCGAGCAGGGCCAGCCCCTCGGCGCGGACCTCCGCGACCATCCCGGTCGCGTCCGTGAGCCGCCGCACCAGGAAGCCACGCTGGCTCGAGAGGTAGGCACGCTCGGCGTCGCTCAGCTCGTCGTAGTAGAGCACCGGGTCGTCGAGCAGCCGGCGGGCGAGCCGCTGGCGGATGGCGCGGTTGCGGCCGTCCTCGCTGTCGGGCACCAGCTCCTCGGTGATCGCGCGCAGCCGCGCCTCCAGGTCGGTTGCGGTCACGGTGGACGGACCGCGCTGGGCGACCAGCATGGTGGCGAGGACCCGGCGGTTGACGTCGTACAGGGCGTCCCCGCTCGCGTTGACGAACGACTGCTCGTCGCCGGCGACCCTGGCGAGCACCCGCGTGCCGAGCAGCAGGCGGGCGACGATCACCAGGTCGGCCCGCTCCTCCCGCGAGTCGAGCGCGAAGGAGAAGCCCGCGTCGGCGAGCGCGGGGTCGGCCGCCAGCGCCAGCACCCGCTCGGCCAGCCAGCCCAGGGTGACCTGGGCGTCGGCCCGTTCCAGGGCGGCGAGCGCCAGGCAGGCGAGGACGTAGCGGCGGCGGCTGAACGGCACCCTGGCAGGCTCCGCCAGGGCCGGGCGGGTGCGGTCGTCGAGCTGCCCGGGCAGCTTGCGCAGCCGGGCGAGCCCGGTGTCGACCTGCAGCGACCAGCCGACGTTGGCCGACAGCCACTCGCGCAGCCAACTGGCGTGCCTGCGGACCAGCGCGAACGCCGCCGGGTCGGGGCCGGCGCGGGTGAGCAGCGGGTGCCGCAGCAGCGCGCGGAGCGCGCTGCGCCGCTCCTCGACCTGCTGACGGTCGAGCACGTCGGCGAGCGGAGCGGCCGGCGCGGTCACCGCTCGGCTCCGCTCGCGGCCAGCAGGAGCCCGCCAGCTTCGCCGGGGCTGGTCAGGTCGGCGATCGTGATGATGTGGTCGGGGCCGCGCAGCACCCCGTCCGGGGTGACGATCTCGGCGGTTGCGCCGTCGCGGGTCGGCTCGAGGGTGATCGCCATGGTGCCGTCCGACGTCATCGTCTCGACGGCGCCGTCCGAAGCTGGCGGACCGGCGGCGAGCGCGTCGCCCAGGAGCCCGAGGAACAGCGCGAACTCGTCGCGGTCGAGCGCGACGAGGTCGCTGAGCCGGACCGGCCGGCCGGTCGCGAGCCGGCGGCGGGCCGCCTCCGTCTGGGTGCGCTCAGCCACGAGCAGCTCCTCCAGCCGCCGCCGCGCCTGACTGCGGTCCACGATCCTGGCAGGGGGGCCGCGGCGCTGGTGGCGCCCGGTGGCGTGCAGGCGCGGGCTGATCACCACCGGCGGCGCGTCGGCCCAGCTCGTCGCGGCTGGCACTGGTAGCTCCTCGCGGCCCTGAAGGGTCCCGCTGTCGACCGTGAGGTGGCGGGCGGACGAGATCCCGAACGCGGCCCGCCACAGCCGGTGCGCCTCGGCATCGCTCGGCGCCTCGGCGAACCAGCGGGCCAGCGTGCGGAAGTCGGCGGAGCGGTCGCTGCGGCCGGTGCGCCGCTCCTGCAGCGTGGTCACGGCGGTCAGCAGTGCCGGGATGGCGGCGCGGGCGCGCTGGCGCAGCAGCGCCGCCTGCGACGGGTGGGCGCGGTCGCCCACGAACCACGAGTGCAACCCGGACCAGCGGGCCTGCCAGGCCTCGAGCTTGGCACGCACCGCCTCCTCCTCGCCCTTCCCGTCGGGAGCGGCGTCGGTGGCCTCCCGGGAGGCCACCAGCGCGAGCAGGCCGTCGACCTCGCGCCGGTCCAGCGCCCGGAGGGTGGTCGAGATCTCCGCGGACTTGATCACCAGATCGCCGACGAACCGCTCCAGGTAGCCGATCAGGCGGTCCTTGTAGGCGATGAAGGCGTCCTCGTCGACGTCCTGCAGGTCGATGGTGCGCTGCAGGCTGCTCATGAACGCGCTGGCGTTGGCGGCGAGGCCGTCGAGCAGGGTGGACAGCTCGCGCAGCAGGCTGTGGACCACGGCGGGGTCGCGGTCCGGCGCCTCGGCCTGCTGGCGCAGGCCGCGCAGGCGCACGCGGATGTCCTCCAGCGCGACCGACTGCAGCTCGCCACGGTTGCCGAGCGCCTCGTCGTAGGCGGCCAGCGCAAGCTCCGCGGCCTCACCCTCGGGGGTGAGCTGGTAGAGGTAGCGGGGCCGGTAGAAGTCGTCGACGGTGGTCACCCGGCTGGTGTCCGGGTCGGCGCGGAGGTTGCGCCACTGCTCGAGCTGCTTGAGCGCGGCTTCGACGGCGGCAAGGTCGACCGGCGCGCCGCCCGCCTCGCCAAGCGAGGAAGCCAGGTCCTCTGGCCGCAGGTGCACCAGGAACCTGCGCTTGGCCGCCACGAACACGCCCATGACGCGCCGGTACAGCTCGGCGTTGGGCGCGTCCAGGTGCGTGAACGGCTTCGCCTGTGGCTCCTGGCTCATCAGCGTCTCTCTGGCGGGGTGCTCATGCTAAAGCAATGAGGGAGCAGTATCCCCAATCGCCCCGACAACGCGCACATTGCGGCCAACAACCAGCCCACCACGATTGCCACAGGGTTCGTGGGCACATAAACTGTGCCCACGATGAACGTGACCCTGTCGATCGACGACTACCTCGTCGAGCGCGCCAGGGAGGTCGCCCGCCAGCAGGGCAAGAGCCTCAACGCGCTGGTCCGGGAGTACCTCCAGAGCCTCACGGCCGCATCGCGCGGCCCGAGCCTGGCCGACCAGTTCCAGCACCTCTGGGCCGAGCGGGCCGGCCACTCGGGCGGCTGGCGCTTCGACCGCGAAGCTCTGTACGAGGAGCGGATCGACCGCCGGCCTGGCGGCGGCGGTGAGTGAGCGGGTCTTCGTCGACACCAACGTCTTCGTCTACGCCGAGGACGAGGACGAGCCCGCCAAGCGCGCCGTGGCCCAGGGCCTGATCCAGCAGCTCGCGGCCGAGGAGCGGGCGGTTATCTCGACGCAGGTGCTGTCGGAGTACGTGGCGGCGGCCCGGCGCAAGCTGGGGCTGTCGCTGGCCGCCTGCCGCGAGGCCGTCCTGCTCATGTGCCAGCTCCACGTCGTCGGCGTCCGCCCCGAGCACGTCCTCGGCGCGATCGACCTGGCCAGCCTGCACTCGCTGTCGCTGTGGGACGCGCTGATCGTGCGCGCCGCCTCGGCGTCGGGCTGCGCCCGCCTGCTGACCGAGGACCTGAGCCACGGCCAGGTGATCGACGGCGTCCGCGTCGAGAACCCCTTCAAAGGCCGGGAGCTCGAACAGCCCTAGTCGCACGACGCTGCCAGACATGGCATCTGGCAACCTCGCTGGCACCAACCTTGCCGTCGACGGCCGAGTCTCCTCAACTTGGTGCCGCCGCCGCCGATCACGCAGGTATGACCTCGCAGGGACTGACCTCGAACGGCTACGACGCTTCCTGGCTCTGCCCGTCGCCGGTCGACCGTACGCGGATGCTGGAGCTGGACGGGCGGCTCGGCGCCGTCGCCAACGTCATCCAACCCCTGCTGCCGCTGTCCATGATCGTCGCCGCGTTCTGGGTGGGCCCCTGGGCGCTGCTGCCCCTGCTCGCCGTGCCGCTGTTCGCCGTGATGCCGCGGCTGCTGCCGCGCATGCGCCGACCCGAGTGGCTGTTCATGGCTGCCCTGCTCGTCTTGACCTGCACCCTGGCGACGGCCATCCGCTTCACCGGCGGCCTGCACAGCCCGCTGATCTTCTGGCCGCTGTTCCAGGTCATCGGCGTGACCACGCGCTTCAGCCGCCGTGGCGTGGTGCTGACCACCTCGGTGATCGCCGCCACCAACCTGACCGCCATCGTGACGGCCGATCCCTCCAAGGTGGTCGCCGAGCTACCCGGACTGCTGTGCCTGGCGGTGGTGGCGATCGTGATCGGCCACTACGCCCGGGTGCTGGCCGGCGCCGAGTTCGACCACCGCGAGGCGGCGCTGATCGACCCGCTCACCGGCATGCTGAACCGCACCGCGCTGCAGTCCCGCTTCGCCGAGCTACGCCAGCAGGCGGCGCAGAACGGTCACCCGATCAGTCTGGTCATGTGCGACCTGGACCACTTCAAGGACGTCAACGACCGCCACGGCCACCACCGCGGCGACGCCGTGCTGCGCGACGCCGCCTACCAGCTGCGCAAGGCGACCCGTTCGTTCGAGCTGATCTACCGCATCGGCGGCGAGGAGTTCCTCATCGTCCTGCCCGGCATCGACATCGCCGAGGCCCAGGAGGTCGCGGAGCGTCTGCGACGGGCTCTGGCGACCGCCAAGCCGAGCGGGCTGCCCGTCACCGCGTCGTTCGGCGTGAGCGCCGCGCGCGGCACCGACATCCAGTTCGAGGAGCTGTTCCGAGTGGCCGACCAGGCGCTCTACCAGGCCAAGGCCGCCGGTCGTGACACGGTGGTGGCCGCTGGGCTCACGGAACGGCCCTCGCCGGCAGCAGCATCGGCGCCCGACCAGATCGATGGCGTCAAGCAGCCTACGGATCTGGCGGGTGGTCTGCTCGACGCTCCTGTACCGCGTTGAGCAGCGAGGTGGCAAGCGCGGCGATGCCAAGGACCACGGCGAGCACCGGCTGACCAGCCACCGCGAGTGCAGCTACAGAGGCCGCGAACAGAACGACCTCCAACGCCACCCGGGTCGGGATCGGCAGCGGCCTCTTCGCCTTCGGCGCCACGAACGCGCCCCACACCACGGCAGCCAGCAATGGCACACCGATGCCCAGCACGGGGTAGTGCACGGACTCCGCGATGGCCTAGATGACGTGTAGGTGCTTGTGACCAGGGACGGCGGTGGGCACCATTAGGCATGACTCTAGCTACGCTGCGCCGGGCCGAGGCTGCTGACGCGGGAGCCGTCGCCGACGTCTGGCTGCGGTCTCGCCACGCCGCTGTGCCTGCTGTGCCGGCGACGGTGCGGCCCGATGACGACGTGCGTCACTGGTTCGCGACCGTGGCGGTGCCCACCATGGAGACCTGGCTGGCCGAGGTTGACGGTGCGACTGTCGCGGTGCTGGTCCTGGATGGCGACGAGATCTATCAGCTGTACGTCGATCCTGGCTGGCAAGGCTGCGGCATCGGCTCCGAGCTGGTGCGGCTCGCGCAACAGCGTCGCCCTGGCGGCCTGGCGCTGTCGACCTTCCAGAGCAACCACCCCGCGCGACGGTTCTACGAGCGGCACGGGTTCTTCGCCGTCGGCTGGACGGACGGGTCTGCCAACGAGGAACGCGAACCGGATGTGCGGTACGTGTGGGGCGGGCACTGGGAGGGCGCTGGTCGCAACGCGGCATCGAAGACCGACTAGCACCCGCAGGAGGAGCGCGCCAGGCGGCTCAGACGAATTCTGCTTCGAGGGGTGGCAGGAGCTCCTCCGAGGCTGCGGGCAGGAGCCCGCGGGTGATGCGGTCGACGGCATCCTGCACCAGCAGGTCGACGGCGTCGATCTCGTCGTCGCAGAACTCGCAGCGCAGCAGGCTGAAGACCTCGTCGGGTAGGTATTCGGCGTCGTTGCCGCAGCGTGGGCATGCAAGCATCGTTGTTCCTCTCCTTCCACGCTGGATACCACTTGATGGGCTTGCGGCAAGCATCGACCGCGCTGGCGGATTCGTTGCACGGCCGAAGGTCCCGACCTTTGCCAGCCGAATGGACCTGATCCGACTGCCACCCGTGGACGCGCTCCGCCTCGGCCGGAGCTGCGAGGCGAGCCGGTCGTGAGCTACGACTGCTTGGCCGGCTCGTACTCGAGGATGACGATGCCGGAGCCGAACGTCTTCGAGAGCGTCAGCTCGAGGGTCCGCTCGTCGCTTCCGTCGGCGAACAGGCGCTCGCCCTTCCCCAGGACGATCGGGTGGACCATGAACCGGTACAGGTCGATCAGGTTCTCGTCCTTGAGCGCGTTGAAGAGCTGGGCGCTGCCGGACAGCAGGAGGTCCTGGCCGGGCTCCTGCTTCAGCCTGCGTACCGCCTCGGCCACGTTCCCCTCGATCAGCCTCGATCCGGTCCACTCGACCCTGTCCAAGGTCGACGAGACCACGTACTTGGGCATGCTGTTCATCTTCTCGCCGAACTCGCCGGTGTCGGTCATGGTCGGCCAGGCGGCGGCGAACCCCTCGTAGGTCTTGCGCCCGAGCAGCAGCGCGTCGCTCGCCTGCAGCTCGCCCCACTTGAACTGCCCCGCCTCGTCGTTGAAGAAGGGACCGGACCACTGGCCCGGCTCTTCGAACACCCCGTCGAGCGACAGGTACTCCGTTGCGACCAACCTCATGCGGTCCTCCGGTGCTGTGAGTGGTGATCCTCTGCTGGTCGACCAGGCCGGCGGCAAGGGCAGGGTAGCCTGCGGTGGTCACTGGTAGCGGTGGCCGCCCAGCTTCACCCAGCCGCCCTCGTGGCCGCCGGTGGCGTGGTGGGTGTAGTGGATCACCGGGTGGCCGGGGTCCGGCTCGAACTGGCCGTGGACCACGACCGTCCCGCCGACCGTCACCGGCACCCGCGGCGCCAGGGTCAGGTTGTGGTCCACCTCCACCACGACGCCGTCGCCGAGGTCCACCTGGAAGCGCTCGTGCGGCCCGGAGGGGCCGTTGCCGTCCGGCAGCACGGCGACGACCCGTCCGCTCACGGTCACCTCGGCCGATCGGCCGGCCCGCAGCGCGGCCACCAGTGCGCCGTTGTCCGGCGCTGCTCCACGGCAGCCGGCGAGCAGCGCCGTGGTCAGGACCAGCGCGGCGATCATGCGGCGTCGCGCCGCGTTCACCCGCAACCACCACACATGGCGAGGGCCCGCGTCGCGGTCGGGCGGCCAGCCACCGTGGCGAGCACAGGCGTGATCGCGCCGCACTGGCGCCAGGGCTCGACGGTCACGATCCTCGACTCGGCCGCGTGTCGAGGGGGGCGACGCGCTCCGCGGATCAGCAACCGGTCCGCCAGCGCGAATCGCGGCTGGCCGCGACGCCACGGGCCGTGCTCCCCGGTCACAGCCCGCTCGGCCGTATGTCGAAATCGTCGAGGTTGGAACGCGACGGGTGGTCGCGACCTGCTGGGCCGGCGGCGAAGCCGCGTAGCAGGTTCAGGGTGATCCGGCGGACGGCGGCGGAGGTCTTCGGGCTGTTGCGGTCGGCGGCGCAGACCTGGTCGATCTGGCAGACCCAGCTCGAGGTGCCGGTGTCGACCACGCCGGCGCCGCTCGCCGCGGTGTAGTAGGTCACGTCGGAGAAGCTGTCGTGGAAGCGGCAGCGCAGCGGTGAGTGGAGCACCAGCTCGACGCCGTGCGGGGTCGGGAAGCCCGGCGTCACCCGGTCGTACTCGGGCCCGATCAGGTTCGGCAGCTTGGACCCGGCGTGGAGCCCGGTGCCGGCCAGCAGCCACGAGCCGGGCTGGACGACCACGCCGTCGGCGAGCGTCGGGTTGCACTCGTACAGCTGGCCGAGCAGCGAGCTCTCGGGCTGGCCGACGGGCGGCTCACGCCAGTTGGTGGTGACCTCCCCGGGAGCGGTGCGCCAGGCCGGGTCGGACCTGGCCGAGGCCGGCTTGTAGTTGACCTCCTCGCGGTCGGGCCCGAGCGGCGACGGCCGCAGGCGGATGTGCCGGAAGACCGCGTTGGCGCCGAGAAAGGCGAGGTTCACACCGTGGTCGCGGGCGACCCCGGCGCCGTGCCGCATCCTGGTCGACCAGTACTCGTCGTGGTTGAGCGAGAGCAGCGCCCGGTGGCGCAGCAGCTGCTCGGGATGCTGGTGCAGGTCGACGTCGGTCCAGTAGGTGGCGTCCAGCCCGGCCTGCTCCACCAGGCTCACCAGCGGCAGCTCGCCGGTGAGGAAGCCGCTCGCGCCGTCGCCTCCGGCGTAGGGCCGGTCGAAGGAGGCCACCCGCGAACGCGTCCCCGGCTCCCCGAAAGGACCCCAGTAGAGGTTGCGTCCGCCCCAGTTGTTGTACGCCTGCCAGGTGGTGACCCCGGCCATCACCACCAGCGGGTCGTCGCTCGATGGGTCGGTGACGGTCAGGGGGACGTAGCCCTGCGCGCCGTGCGCGACCAGCTTGAGCAGGTAGGCCCCTGGCGGCCAGGAGCCGTCGACCCGGAAGTCGAGCGACGGCTTCCAGCGTGCCTCGACCAGGTTGATCCCTGGCCGTAGCGTCGCCTCGGCCTGGCGGCGGCCGCGCACCTGCTCGGAGCGCCACAGCAGCCGGGCGCGTGCCCCGTCGTACCAGCCCATCCGGTAGGCCTCGACGCGAAACCGCCGCGCCGTGGTGGACACGTACAGGGTCACGGTGTCGCCGGCCGAGGCGCTGACACGGTCGGCGTACCCCTCGATCGCGTGGCGCGCACCCCTCGCGGTGATGCGCCACGCGGTCGTGCCGTGCCTGCGGTTCTCCGCCGCGACCCAGCCGGGCTCGCCGACCGCGGGCGCCGCCTCGGCGCCGATCGGCCGCGCGCCGCCGGCCAAGCCCGCGAGCCGCTCGCGCAGGCGGCCGGCCAGCCCAGGACGCTCGGCGTCCCCCCACGCGGCCGTCGCCAGCAGGACGACGACCACGGCCCCGATCAGGAACCGCCGCGCGCGCCGGCCTGGCATTCACCGCTCCCGTGCTGATGCCGCTGGGGAGCGAATTCTGGCACGTTTGCGAAGAGTTTACGGTCCAGTCCGGCGCGGCTCGCGGTCCGGCGTTGCGCGCTCGCCGAGGTGACGGCAGCCTTCGGTTTCATCATTTGACCTGACATGACCTAACTTTGACGTTTCATCGGCGTGGCAAGTGCCAAGGCTGGTGCTGGGATGGTCGAGCAATCGGGGCCGCGACAGGAGCCGCAAGGGGAGGACGGTGCTCCCCCGGTCGTCGAGGGCGTCCCGGCCGACCCGGGACGGCGCTTCGGCAGGCGGCGGGGGCGGTGGTCGGTGGCCAAGTCAGGGCGGCCCTCCTGGTGGGAGGTCCCACCGTACGGGTACCTGGAGATCGAGTCGCGCAACGCGCCCACCCGCCCGCGGGCGTTGCGGACGCTCGCCAGGGCTGCCGCCAAGGCGGGCCTCTCCTGGAGCCCCGAGCAGCCGTTGCCCGCGCAGGGCTTCGTCGAGGCGCACGAGCGCGCGCGGCTCGTGTTCCACGCCCGCCGTGAGCTTCCCAGGGTGACCGCCGTGGCCAGCCAGGTCATGGTGACCGACAGCCGCCTGGCCGAGGCGGAGGCGTTGCTACGTCAGGCGCTGAGCGACCGCTCGGCGGCGGCCGCGAGGCGCCGCGCCGCCGAGCGCGACGGACCGGCTGCGACCGACGGAGATGCGGACGAGGCGGCGGGACGGCAACCTTCGTCCGCCACGCCCCGGCGCGAGCTGCCGGGCCGGCGGCACGTGGTGGGCCAGTGGTCCGAGGCGGTGATCCTGGCGGTGGTCGCCGGTGGCGAGGGCGCCCTGGGGTACGTGGTGGGCCGTGACCTGGGGCTGGCAGCGCTCACGCTCGGGCTGCTCACCGCGGCGGCGGCGGTCGGCTCGATCGCCGCGGCGCAGCTCGCCGCCCGCGGCGTCGACCGGCTCGGCGTCACGCCGGACGGGTCCGAGGACCCGTCCCGCCGGCGCCGGCTGGACCTCACCGCAGCCGGCGCCGCGCTTGCCTGCGGCGTGACCCTCGCGATCGCCATGGGCTACCTGACGGCCGAAGCCGGTCCCGCGGCCGTCGGCCTTGCCCTGCTCGGCCTGGCGACCGCCGTGTCGTACGCGGCCATCCCCGACCGGTCGGGCGCGGGGGGCGACTCCCGATCCCGGTCGGTGGCGGCCCGGCTCCGCCGGCTGCAGGAGAACCGCCGCAGCCGGCGCCAGCTGCGGCTGGCGCAGGCGCGCGAGGCGGCCGCGCAGGCGGCGGTCAACCAGCTCCGGGAGGAGCTGGCCCTGCTGGTGCCCCAGCTGTTCGCCGCCGAGCAGGCGGCGCTGCTGTTCTGGCGCTACCAGGTCGCCATCGGCGACGCCGCCCAGCACGCCTTCCAGCAGCACCTGGCCGCGTTCGCCAAGCGCCGCTCCAGGGGCGTGTGGCGGCCGATGGTGGAGTGGTGGTCGGGCACGACGCCGGCGGCGTCCGACAACGGCGACGGGGTCAGGTTCGCCTCGGCCGGCGAGGCCCAGTCGGAATGGGGCGACCAGGTAGCGCGGGTCACGATGGCGGCCAAGCGGGTGCTGGTCCGGCGCGGGCTGCTCGACATCACCCACGGGCTGCGGCTGTCGCGGCCGCCGGGGACCCCGCCCGCCGGGCGCGACGGCAGGCCGGCCCCGAGCGACGCGGAGGCCGTAGCCGGCGACGGCGGGCGCCCGCTGGTGGCGCCGCCCTCACTCGAACGCGACCAGCCAGGCGAGCGCTGACCACGCCTCCGACCGGCACACTCCAGTAGGGTTGCGCCTGCGGGAGAGGAGGTCGGTGTGGCAGCGAGCGCGGACGGCTACATCCTGGCCCTCGACCTCGGGACGTCGGGGCTGAAGGTGGCCCTCACCACCCCGAGGGGCGAGATCGTGGGGTCCGCGGCGGAGCCGTATCCGTTGCACCTGCTCGGCCACGGCGGCGCCGAGCAGGACCCCGAGGACTGGTGGCGCGCGGTCGTACGGGGGACGCGTCGCGTCCTGTCCACGGCAGGCGTCGACGCCGGCCGGGTGGTCGGCGTCGGCTGTAGCTCGCAATGGTCGGGGACGGTGCCGGTGGACCGCGACGGACGGCCCCTGACGCGGGCGCTCATCTGGATGGACTCCCGTGGCGCCGAGCAGGTCCGGCGCATCACCGGCGGCGTTCCCTCCCTGCAAGGCTATGGGCTGCGCAAGCTGGTCACCTGGATCCGGCGGACGGGTGGCGCGCCCGGCCACTCGGGCAAGGACACGGTCGCGCACATCCTCTACCTCCGCGACCGGGTCCCCGAGGTCTACCAGCGCACCTACAAGTTCCTGGAGCCCCGGGACTGGGTCAACCTGCGGCTGACCGGCCGCTTCGCCACCTCGTCCGACGCGGTGACCCTGCTGTGGGCGGCCGACACGCGCGACCCGAACGCGGTGCGCTACGACGACCGGCTGCTGCGCATGACCGGGCTGGAAGGGGACAGGCTGCCCGAGATCGTGCCCGCCGCCACCGTCCTCGGGACGCTGCGGCCGGAGGCCGCGGCCGAGCTGGGGCTGCCGGCGTCGGCGCAGGTGGTGACCGGGGCGCCGGACATCATGGCGTCGGCCATCGGAGCCGGGACGGTGCGCGACTTCGACACCCACCTGTACGTCGGGACGTCGTCGTGGCTGGTGTGCCACGTGCCGTACAAGAAGACCGACCTGTTCCACAACATGGCCTCGCTGCCCTCGGCGATCCCGGGGCGCTACCTGCTGGCCAACGAGCAGGAGTCGGCCGGCGTCTGCCTGGCCGAGCTGCTGGGCAACGTGCTCTTCCCGGACGATGGGCGTGCCCCGGTCCCCGACCCGTACGCGGCCATGTTCGCCCTGGCCGAGGGCGTGCCGGCCGGCAGCGACGGGCTGATCTTCGCTCCGTGGCTGAACGGGGAGCGCACCCCGGTCGACGACCGCACCGTCCGCGGTGGGTTCTTCAACCAGTCACTCGGCGCCACCCGAGGCCACCTCGTGCGCGCGGTGCTGGAGGGCGTTGCCTACAACTCGCGCTGGCTGCTCGGCTACGTCGAGCGGTTCATCAAGCGCCGCGTCGAGACGATCACGGCCGTGGGCGGCGGCGCCCGCTCCGACCTCTGGTGCCAGGTCTACGCCGACGTGCTGGACCGGGTGGTCATGCAGGCCCGTGACCCCGTGCTGGCGAACGCGCGCGGGGCGGCGCTGCAGGCGTCGGTCGCGCTCGGCCACCTCCGCTGGGACGAGGTGGCCGACACGGTTCCCATCGCCCGCTCGTTCGAGCCCGATCCCGCCGGCCGCCGCGTGTACGACACGCTGTTCCCCGAGTTCGTCAACCTGTACCGCAGCACCCGCAGGATCCACGCCCGGCTGAACGCGCACCGGTGACCGGCCTCCCGCGGCCGGCTCCCTGGAGGAGTCCATGGACATCGCCGACATCGCAGCCAAGCTGGAGCGCCTCAACCCGAGGGTGGCGGCCGCGGCGGAGCGCCTGGCGGTCGCGATCCCCGCCGTGCGGTCGCGCCTGGACCGCGAGTACGACCGGATGCTGGCCGGCATGGAGGCGTCGGTGAAGCCCTACCGGGGCCAGGTCGCCTCGTTCCCGCGCCTGCCCGCGCAAGGCATTCCCCGCGACGAGGTCCTGCGCCAGGTGGACGACCTTGCGACCAGGGAGCGGGCGCGCTGGCACGACGGCCTGGCGTCGGGGGCCGTGTACCACGGAGACGACGACCACGTCGCGTTCCTGAACCGCGTGTACGCGACCACCTCGCAGGTCAACCCGCTCCACGCCGACCTGTGGCCGAGCGCCACCAAGTACGAGGCGGAGATCGTGGCGATGACCGCGGGCATGCTCGGCGGCGACGCGGTGGCGAGCGGCGACCCCGCCGGGCAGGTCGTCGGGACCGTCACCTCCGGCGGCACCGAGAGCATCCTGCTGGCGATGCGGACCTACCGGGACTGGGCGCGGGCCGCCCGCCGGGTCACGCGGCCGGAGGTGGTGGCCCCTGCCAGCGCCCACGTCGCCTTCGACAAGGCGGCCCAGTACTTCCGCATCAAGCTGGTCCGCGTGCCGGTGGCGGCCGACTACCGGGCCGACGTGGACGCGATGCGCCAGGCGATCACCCGCAACACCGTGGCGCTGGTCGGCTCGGCGCCCAGCTTCCCGCACGGGGTCGTCGACCCGATCGCGGAGCTCGCCGCGGTCGCCCGGGAGCGGAAGATCGGCTTCCACACCGACGCCTGCCTCGGCGGGTTCGTCCTGCCGTGGGCGCGGCGGCTCGGCTACGACGTGCCGGCGTTCGACTTCGCCGTCCCCGGCGTGACCTCGATGTCGGCCGACACCCACAAGTTCGGCTACGCCGCCAAGGGGACCTCGGTGGTGCTGTACCTGGGCACCCACCTGCGCTCGTTCCAGTACTTCACCGCCACCGAGTGGCCCGGAGGCCTCTATTTCTCCCCGACGCTGGCGGGGAGCAGGCCGGGCGCGCTGAGCGCCATGTGCTGGGCGGCCATGGTCGCGACCGGCGAGGACGGCTACCTCGAGGCGACACGGCGCGTCCTGGAGACCGGCGCGGCCATCCGCCGCGGCATCGAGGCCATCCCCGAGCTGCGCGTGCTCGGCGACCCGCTATGGGTGATCGCGTTCGCGTCCGACGAGGTCGACGTCTACCGCGTGCTCGAGCAGATGACGCGGCGCGGCTGGAGCCTCAACGGCCTGCACAAGCCGGCCGCCGTGCATATCTGCGTGACGCTGCGGCACACCCAGCCGGGCGTGGCCGAGCGGTTCCTGGCCGACCTGCGGGCATCGGTGGACGAGGTCCGGTCACAACCGGCGGAGAAGGAGGGGATGGCGCCGGTCTACGGCCTGGCCGCCACGATCCCGTTCCGGGGGATGGTGCAGGACCTGCTCAAGAAGTACATCGACCTGCTGTACCGTCCCTGACCGCTGGGGGCCCGGCGGCCCGGAGGGCGTCGAGCGTCCGGCCCGCCGGGTAGCCTTGGGCGCCTCAGGACGACCCGCTCGGCACGCGCCGCCCCGGGCGGGTCCCCGAACGGGAGGATCGCGCGATGGCGTACGACGAGGGGCTGGCCACCAGGGTCAGGGACCTGCTCGGCGACCAGCCCGGACTGGCCGAGAAGAAGATGTTCGGCGGGCTCGCCTTCATGCTGGACGGCAACATGGCCTGCGGCGTGCGCGGCGAGGAGCTGATCGTGCGGCTGGCGGCCGACGCCACCGATGCGGCCCTGGCCGAGCCGGGCACCCGCCTGTTCGACCTGAGCGGCAGGGGGATGAAGGGTTGGATCCTGGTCGACCCCGGCGGCCACGCCGAGGACGAGGACCTGCGCCGCTGGGTCGACCGCGGCGTCGCCTACGCCCACACCCTGCCGCCCAAGTGACCCGCTACGCGGCCAGCCGCTCGAACGCCTCGGGCTCGAGCTCGCGCAGGTCGGTCACGGCAAGGTCGGCCGCCTCGACCAGCTCCTGGGCGGGCGGGAAGCGGCGGTTGGGGACCGCCACCACGCGCATGCCGGCTGCGGCGGCCGCCCGCAGGCCGTTGCCTGAGTCCTCGACGGCCGCGCAGCGCGCCGGGTCGACGCCGAGGCGGGCGGCGGCGTCGAGGTAGACGTCGGGCGCCGGCTTGCCGTGGGCCACCTCCTCGCTCGAGACGGTGGCCCGGAAGGAGCCGGCCATTCCGGAGCGGTCGAGCACGAAGTCGATCACGGGCCGGTTGGCGGAGCTGGCGAGCCCGAGCGGCCAGCGCCGGGCCAGCGCCTCGACGACCTCCACCGCGTCGTCGACCAGCGGCAGCTCCCGCGCGTACCTGGCGATCACCCGCTCGACCGTCTCCTCGCTGATGGCGGCCGGCGTCATCGGCAGCCCCAGCTCCTCGGCCATGTAGCGGGACCACTCCGGAGAGCTCATCCCCATCATCGCGGCCTGGGCGTCCGCGCTCCAGCGCCCGCCGCGCTCGCGCACCAGCTCCTGGCGGACCAGGTCCCAGGTCTCCTCGCCCTCGATCAGCACGCCGTCGAGGTCGAACACGATCGCCTCGAGCGGCCGACCGCCCGGCGGGGTCACGGCCGTGCCCACCGCGGGCGCGGCCCGCCGCGCACCCTGGCTCCGGCGGCGTCCGGCTGCCCGATCGTCATGCCGCCGAGTGTGCCCGCGGCTGCCGCCAGCCACAAGCGCTGTCGTGCGAGCGGGACGGCGACCGGGTGGCCGGGCGAGTGGCGCAGCCTGCCAGCACCAACCCGAGGACACCCGACCGACCCGGGCTACAGCCCGGATGCCACCCCAAGATGACCACCGTCATGGGATCCGAGGCCGTCGCGGGTCACGACCTCAGAGCGCCGGCGCCGGCTGGGCAGACCCTTCGGCTCGGCACTAGCCCGTGCCATCCTGACCTGGGACCATCTGAAGAGACCCAAGAGGCGCGAGGGCGGCCGGCTTGATTCAACCGGGCACTAATCAGGTACACAGCAGTACATAGCCGGTAGCGACCCGGATCACAGGAGGTGACCGCCGTGAGCGGGGGTACACGGATGGTCTCTGAGCAGGAGTCCCGCAAGGTCGCCGAGGCGGCGCGGGAGCAGGACTGGCAGCTGCCCAGCTTCGGCAAGGAGCTGTTCCTCGGGCGGCTCCGCCTCGACCTGATCCACCCCTACCCGCGTCCGACGGAGGAGGAGCGGCGCAAGGGGGAGGCCTTCCTGGCCAAGCTCGAGGCGTACCTGCGCGAGGCGGTGGACCCGCTGCAGATCGAGCGCGACGCCAAGATCCCCGACCAGGTGGTGCGCGGCCTCGGCGAGCTGGGCGCGTTCGGCATCAAGATCGAGGAGCGCTACGGCGGCATCGGCCTGTCGCAGGTGTACTACAACCGCGCCCTCGCCCTGGCCTCCTCGGCGCACTCCTCGATCGGGGTGCTGCTCAGCGCCCACCAGTCGATCGGCGTGCCCGAGCCGGTGCGGCTGTTCGGCACCGAGGAGCAGAAGCAGCGCATCCTGCCGGGCGTCGCCAAGGACCAGGTCAGCGCGTTCCTGCTCACCGAGCCGGAGGTGGGCAGCGACCCGGCGCGCATGCGCACCACCGCCACGCCCACCGAGGACGGTGCCGCCTACGTGCTCAACGGCTCCAAGCTGTGGACCACCAACGGCGTGATCGCCGACATGCTGGTGGTGATGGCGATGGTGCCGAAGTCCGAGGGCCACCGCGGCGGCATCACCGCGTTCGTGGTCGACGCCCGCACGCCGGGGATCACGGTCACCCACCGCAACCAGTTCATGGGCCTGCGCGGCATCGAGAACGGCGTGACGGTCTTCGACGAGGTGCGCGTCCCCGCCGACAACCGGCTCGGCGACGAGGGCCGCGGGCTCAAGATCGCGCTGCAGACGCTCAACACCGGGCGGCTGTCGCTGCCGGCGATCTGCTGCGCCGGCGCCAAGTGGTCGCTGCGGATCGCCAGGCAGTGGTGCAACGAGCGGGTCCAGTGGGGCAGGCCGATCGGCAAGCACGAGGCCGTCGCCGGCAAGGTCGCGTTCATCGCCGGCATGGCCTACGGGATGGAGTCGATTCTGGAGCTGGCCAGCGCGCTCGCCGACGACAAGCGCAACGACATCCGCATCGAGGCCGCCCTGGCCAAGCTGTACGCGTCCGAGATGGAGTGGCTGGTGGCCGACGAGCTGGTGCAGCTCCGCGGCGGGCGCGGCTACGAGACGGCGGCGTCGCTCGCCGCCCGCGGCGAGCGGCCGGTCCCGGCCGAGCAGCACCTGCGCGACGTGCGCATCAACCGCATCTTCGAGGGCTCGACCGAGATCATGCACCTGCTGATCGCCCGGGAAGCGGTCGACCAGCACCTCTCGGTCGCCGGCGGCCTGATCGACCCGGAGACCGACCTCGCCGGCAAGGCCAGGGCGGCCGCCTCGGCCGGCCGCTTCTACGCCCGCTGGCTGCCCAAGCTCGCGGTCGGCAAGGGCCATGCCCCCACCAGCTTCGACGAGTTCGGCCGCCTCGCCAGCCAGGTGCGCTTCGTCGAGCGGGCCAGCCGCCGCCTCGCCCGCTCCACCTTCTACGGCATGGCGCGCTGGCAGGGCCGGCTCGAGCGCAAGCAGCTCTACCTGGGCCGCATCGTCGACATCGGCGCCGAGCTGTTCGCCATCAGCGCCACCTGCGTGCGCACCCAGATGCTCGTCGCCGACCAGGCGGCGGAGGCCGAGAGCGCGCTCGAGCTCGCCGAGCTGTTCTGCCGGGGCGCCCGCCGCCGGGTCGACCGGCTCTTCCACGACCTCGGCGCCAACGACGACGCCAAGAACTACGCGGCCGCCCAGCGCGTCCTGCGCGGCGACCATGCCTGGCTGGAGCAGGGCATCCTCGACCCGTCCGGCGACGGCCCGATGATCCCGCCGCAGGTCGCCACCGGAGAGGCGGCGGCGGAGACCGCGGCCGAGGGGGTAACGGCCAGGTCGAGCTAGGGAGGCGGCCTCCGCGAGGCCAGCCGTCAGGCGCGCGGCGTGGACGGCTCCATCACGGTGCGGCCCAGCTCGGGAAGGCGCCAGGCGATGAGCGCGACCCCGGCGAGGCAGGCGAGCCCACCGGAGACCACGGAGAAGCGCGGGCCGGCGAGCGCCGCGACCGCGCCGGCCTCGGCGTCGCCCAGCCGCGGGCCGCCGGTCACCACCGCGATGTGGATCGCCGAGAGCCGGCCACGCAGCCCGTCGGGCGTGGCGAGCTGCAGGATCGCGTTGCGGAACACGGCCGAGACGACGTCGGCGGCGCCGGCGAGGGCGAGCATGGCCAGCGCCAGCGGCAACCAGCTCACCAGCCCGAAGACGGTGATCGCCGCGCCCCACACGGTCACGGCGAGCAGCACCGCGCGGCCCTGCCGGCGCACCGCGCCAACCCAGCCGGCGGTGAGCGCCCCGAGCAGCGCGCCCGCGCCGGGCGCGGCGTAGAGCAGCCCGACCGTGCCCGGCCCGCCGTGGAACAGGCCGGTGCCGAGCGCCGGGAACAGCGCCCTCGGCATGCCGAAGATCATCGCGTTGAGGTCGATGACGAAGGTGCCCTGCAGGGCGCGGCGGCCGCGCAGGAAGCGGAAGCCCTCCCGGACCGAGCCCACCCCCGCCCGGGCCGCACCCGTGCCCGGCGGCAGCGGCCGCAGCGCGACCGCCAGCAGGCTGGCGAGCGCGAAGCTGGTCACGTCGATCGCGTAGGCGGCGCCAACGCCCGCCCTGGCGACGATCAGCCCGGCCAGTGCCGGCCCGGCGACCGTGCCGACCTGCATCACGATCTGGTGCAGCGCGGCCGCCGCCGGCAGCAGCTCACGGCGTACCAGGGCCGGGATTGCCGCGGTCCGGGCCGGGGCGTCGACCGCCTGCAGGCCCGCGGTCGCGGCGGTCAGCACGTACAGCGGCCAGATCGCCGGGTGGGGGCGTAGTGCGTTGGCGACCAGCCCGGCGCTGAGCGCGCCGCGGGCGAGCTGGACCCACACCAGCAGGAGGCGCCGGTCGACCGCGTCGACCAGCGCGCCGCCGACCAGGGAGCCGGCCAGCAACGGCCCGAGCTGCGCCAGCCCCACCAGCCCGACGGCGAGCGACGAGCGGGTCAGCAGGTACACCTGCAGCGGCACCGCCACCACCGTGATCTGGCTGCCGAAGAAGGCGAGCAGCTCGCCGACGTAGAGCAGGCGGTACTGGCGTGACTCCCGCAGGGGGGTGACGTCGCTGAGCAGACGGGGGCGCGCCGGCATGCCGCCACGGTAGCAACCACGGCCAGTTGGCTGAGCAAGCAGGGGCGGTCCGCCGGCAGCGGAACGGCCTCCGCCGGCAGCGGAAACCGTTCGGCGACGGCTCCTCGCGTGGCACGGTGAGCTCGGGCGTAGGACCTCGCGGACGGCGGGAGGACGCCCAAGACGCGGGAGGCAAGCGTGTCCAACCTCGTGCCGATGGTCGTCGAGCAGACCAGCCGCGGCGAGCGCTCGTTCGACCTCTACTCCCGGCTGCTGGCCGGCCGCATCGTCTTCCTCTCCACCCAGGTCGACGACGCCAGCGCCAACCTGATCATGGCCCAGCTCATCCACCTGGAGAGCGAGGACCCGGACAGGGACATCAACCTCTACATCAACTCGCCGGGCGGCTCGGTCACGGCGCTGCTCGGCATCTACGACACCATGCAGTACATCCGCTGCGACGTCGCCACCACCTGCCTGGGCTTCGCGGCCTCGGCCGCCGCGGTCATCCTCACGGCCGGCGCCACCGGCAAGCGCTACGCGCTGCCCCACTCGACCGTCCTGCTGCACCAGCCGCACGGCGGCGCCCAGGGCCAGTCGGCCGACATCGAGATCCAGGCGCGCGAGATCCTGCGCCTGCGCGGCGTGGTCGACGAGATCCTCGCCAGGCACACGGGCCAGCCGGTCGAGCGCATCGCCCGCGACAGCGACCGGGACTTCATCCTGGACGCCGAGCAGGCGCTCGAGTACGGGCTGGTCGACGAGATCCTCTCCACCCGCCAGGTCGTCCCGGCCCTCCCCAGGCTCGGCGACGAGCCGTCCAGGCCGCTCGCCGAGGCGGCCCTCGCCGCCAAGAAGAAGGGGTGAGCGCCGTGGCGCGAGACCGCCCGCGGGTGCCGGCGCTGACCGACGCCGAGTGCTCCTTCGTCGACCAGTACCTCGCGATCGTCGACCTGGTGGCGCGCGTCAACCCGGCCAACAGCAAAGGCCATACCTATACCACCCTGCAGGCCGCCCAGGCCCTGGTCGGGGAGGCCAGGGCCCTGCTGAGCGCGGTCGAGCTGATGTGGCAGCGCGGCGAGCGCGAGATCCACGTGAGCACGCTGACCCGGGCGCTGCGCGCGCTCGACGGCGAGCGCCGCGCCGCCCGCGTCGCCCTGCCACGCTGAGCCAAGCCGGAATGCCCGCGAGGGCCGCGCAGGATCGCTGTCACTCCGCCGACCTGGTTGACGGTGCGTTCCGCGCGAGGTCGTAGCGGTGGTACGCGCGGTGCTGCCCGGAGCCTCGGCCGAAGTAGTGCCAGTCGGGGAAGTTGAAGTCGGCCGTCACCGACTGGGGGAGCAGGAGCGACGCCTCCAGGAACGCCTCGAGGTTGGGGATGCCGTAGACGTTGACCGGCCAGCCTCCCCCTTCGAGGCGGTCCATCAGCTCCCTGATCCCGGGTGTCCGCCAGTCCAGCGACCAGCGGTTCACGCCCCAGGACCGCAGCATGGCCAGCACCTCCTTGGCAAGCGCCGGCGCGGCGATGAGCAACGGGCCGAGGAAGTCGACGGGGACGGAGATGGTCGCCGCCGGATACGCCTCGGCCAGCCGCCGGATCCCGGGCTCGCCCAGGACCTCGATGGACCCGTTGAACCAAAGGGCGTCCTCGTCGAAGTCCAGTGCGGCGGCGACGCCGAGCACCCGCTCGACGACGTCGCCGCCTTCTTTCAGGTCGAGGGCGGCCGAGCGCTCCCGCTCGCGGAGCGCCCGTAGGCAGGCTTCCAGCCGGAACGGTTGCTCCCCTCGGTGCCACGGGGTCTCCTCGAACGAGTCGTGCCGTAGCACCAGCCGGCCCAGTGGATCCCGGCGGATGTCACACTCCGCCCAGTGGACGCCCGAGGCCAGGAACTGCCGCAGGTTGGCCTCGTCGTTCACCCCGTGCCAGACGAACTGCACCCGCCGGCGCAGCTCCTCCTCGGAGACCAGCTCCGCGAGGTCGTAGGTGGAGCCACGGACCGTCCGCGGCGTTACCACGCGTTGGGACTCGAAGATCGTGTCGGCGTGCAGGAACAGGATCTCGTGGGTCTCGTCGGCCTCGGCCATCGCATGGATGGTGGCCGGCTCGTTGTCCACCACCGCCACCACCCGCAGCCCGCGCCGCTGGAGCCGGCGGATGGTGGTCGTCTTGGAGTCGACGACGCGCCGTTCCCAGCCGTAAGGGTTCATGCACAGCAGGTCCGGGTCGAAGGTCACCCGGTACGCCCTTCCCAGGGCGTTCAGGGCCTGGAGGGTGAGGTCCCGGATCTCCTCGGGCCGGCCCGTGTTGAGCACCACGCAGGTCGACGGCTGCAGCTGGAACCACCGGATCACGCCCAGGACCCCCCGGTAGGGCTGGCTCGCGGCCAGGATCCCCTCGGGGTTCCACAGGTGCCCTTCGTACCAGGCCAGGACGTCGGCGCGGACGGAGGCGGGGAGGGCCAGGCCTGCGAGGAACTCGTCGACCCGGTTCTCGTGGACCGTGACGTCCTCGGCGCGGAGCCCGTGGAAGTACTCGCTGCCGTGCTCCCGGTCGTAGCCGAGGAGCGCGTGCACCACCAGGTGGCGCAGGTCCAGGATGGTCCCGTCGATGTCGAACACGACGCAGAGCTGCTGGTCCGGGTAGGCCCGGCGCATGCGCTCGTAGTGGACGGCGAGCTCCCACATCCAGCCCGTGGTCGGCCGGTCCACCAGGTCCACCCGGCTGTGAGGGGCAGGTTCCATCGCAAAACGAGCATAGCTCCCGGGCCAGAAGCGCCGGTACAACAGCGGATGGCGGCTGGGCGTCGCGCGGATGATCTCCAGGTTTCAGGCCTTTGCCGTACCACGGCCGTGGATCGCCGAGGAGACCCCCGCGATGCTGTCGCGCCTGCCGGACGCGCACGAACCCATCATTGGCGCGGTGCGGCTCGCGGTGACCAGGACCGATGCCGCAGCGACCACGGCCAGGACGACGCCGGTGCGGACCCGCTCGACGGTGGCCCTCGAGCGGTTTCACTCAGCGGACCCGATCGATTCTCGCGGCCTCGGTCCGGGGCTAGAGTCCGGCCTGCCACGGCCCCTGGAGGCGAGGGAGCCACGATGGAGCCACGCTCAGCAGGGCAGTCGCCGTTCTGGAACGGGTCGCTCACGCGCCGGTCGTTGCTGAGGGGCACGGGCGTCGCCGCCCTCGGCGCCGGTGCCGGGAGCCTGCTGTCGGCCTGCGGCTCCTCGCTGAAGGGCTCAGGGTCGAGCAGCTCGGGCAAGATCGTGATCGGCTTCGTCAGCCCGCAGACGGGCGCCCTGGCCGGCTTCGCGTCCGGAGACAACTTCGTGGTCGACCGGGTCCGCCAGGCCTCTGCGTACGCGAAGGGCTTCCAGGTCGGCGGCAAGAGCTTCTCGGTCGAGATCGTGGTCAAGGACACCCAGTCGAACCCGAACCGGGCGTCGGAGGTGGCCAGGGAGCTGGTCCTGCAGAACCACGCGGACATGATCGTGACGAGCTCGACGCCGGAGACCACCAACCCGGTCGCGACCGTGTGCGAGTCGCAGGGCGTGCCCTGCGTCTCCACGGTGGTCCCCTGGGAGGCCTGGTACTTCGCGCGGCAGGCCGACGCCAAGAAGCCAGAGCCGTTCACCTACACGACCATGTTCTTCTTCGGGGTCGAGCAGTTCGGCGGCTGCTTCGTGCCGATGTGGAACCGGGTCCAGAACGACAAGGTCGTCGCCGGCATGTTCCCCAACGACGCCGACGGCAACGCCTTCCGCACTGCGTGGCCCGCGATCATCAAGAAGGCCGGCTACAAGTGGGTCGACGGCGGCGCCTTCACCGACGGGACCACCGACTACAGCGCGATGATCTCGAAGTTCAAGGGCGACAAGTGCGAGGTGTTCATCAACGCGCCCCTGCCGCCGGACTTCAACACCATGTGGAAGCAGGCCGCGCAGCAGGGCTTCAAGCCGAAGCTGGCGACGGTGGCGAAGGTGCTGCTGTTCCCCGCCGACACGACGGCGCTCGGCGGCCTGGTGGACAACATCGCCACCGACTCCTGGTGGGGGCCGTACATGCCCTACAAGTCGTCGCTCACCGGCGAGAGCGCCAAGGAGCTGGCCGACGCCTACCAGCAGAAGTCGGGCAAGCAGTGGCTACAGTCGCTCGGCTCGACCTACTCGCTGTTCGAGATCGCCCAGAAGGCGTTCACCGCGGCCGGCGACCCGCACGACAAGAAGGCCGTGGCGGCGCAGCTCCGCGGCACGAGCTACACGGGGATCTCGGGGCCGCTCGACTTCACCAAGGGCCCGGTGCCCGGCGTCGCCATCCAGCAGCCGCTCGGGGTGCAGTGGAAGAAGGGCAAGCAGTTCCCCTTCGAGATGGTGGTGGTCGACAACAGCCTGAACTCCGACGTCCCGGTCGGCGGGGATCTCGAGCCCACCAACCGATGACCCCGCCGGCCGGGGCGCTGCTGGAGCTGGACCGCGTCAGCAAGCGGTTCGGCCAGGTGGTGATCGCCGACGAGGTGTCGCTCTCGCTGCGGCCGGGCGACGCGGTCGGCATCGTCGGGCCCAACGGCGCCGGCAAGACCAGCCTGTTCGGGGTCATCTCCGGCGACCTCGCCCCCGACGCCGGCGAGGTGCGCTTCGGTGGGTCGCCGGTCTCCGGGCTCGACGCGGCGGTCCGCTGCCGGCTCGGCATGGGGCGGACCTACCAGGTCCCGCGACCGTTCGAGCACATGAGCGTCTTCGAGAACGTGCTGGTCGCCGCCCAGCAGGGCGCCGGCGCGCGCGGGCAGGCGAGCTTCGAGCTCGCCGCCGAGGCGCTGGCGCGCAGCAGCCTCGAGGCCGAGGCGAACCGCCTCGCCGGGCAGCTGGGCCTGCTGCAGCGCAAGCGCCTCGAGCTGGCCCGCGCGCTCGCCACCAGGCCGCGGCTGCTGCTGCTCGACGAGGTCGCCGGCGGCCTGACCGATCCGGAGATGGTCGAGCTGGTCGAGGTGATCCGGGCCACCCGTGCGGCCGGCGTGGCGGTCCTCTGGATCGAGCACGTGGTGCGTGCCCTGACCGCCATGGTCGACCGGCTCGTGTGCCTGGCCGGAGGCCGGGTGGTAGCGGACGGGACGCCCTCGGAGGTGCTGGCGAGCGCGGTAGTGAAAGAGGTGTTCCTGGGCGCCGACGCCGGGGCGGGACCGTGACGGAGCCCGTCCTCGAGGTCCGCTCGCTCACCGCCGACCACGGCCAGCTCCGCGCGCTGACCGAAGTGAGCCTCAGCGTCCTCGCCGGCGAGGTCTGACGGTGGAGGAGAACCTGCTGGTTGGCGCGTACCGCGCCCGCGCGGGCAGCTGGGACCTCGAACGGGTCTACGAGCTGTTCGCGTGGATGCCGAGGCGGCGGCGGCAGCGCGCCGCGCAGCTCTCCGGCGGCGAGCAGCAGGCCGTGGCGATCGGCCGGGCACTGGTCGCCAACCCGAGGGTTCTGCTGCTCGACGAGCTCTCGCTCGGTCTCGCGCCGGTGGTGGTGCGGCAGCTCTACGAGCTGCTGCCCGAGCTGCTGCAAGCCGGGCTGACGGTGCTGCTGGTGGAGCAGGACGTGCGCCAGGCGGTGCGGGTTGCCTCGCGGCTGCAGTGCCTGCTCGAGGGGCGCACCACGCTGGAAGACCGGCCGGCCGGGCTCACCCCTGAGCGCATCGAGGCCGCCTACTTCGGCCTCGCGGCCAGCCGCGGCGGCGCCGGCCCCGAGGGATCCGCGTGAGCTGGGCCAACGCCGTCGTCCAGGGCATCCTGCTCGGCGGACTGTACGCGCTGTTCGCCTGCGGCCTGTCGCTGCTGTTCGGCGTGATGCGGGTGATCAACCTGGCGCACGGCGACCTCGCGGTGCTCGCCGCCTACCTCGGCGTCACGCTGGTCCCCGCGATGGGCCTGCCGCCGCTGTGGTCGTTCGTGGTGGTGGTGCCGATCTTCATGGTCCTCGGCTACCTGCTGCAGCGCTCCCTGATCCAGGCCAGCATCGAACGGGGCCAGCTCACCACCCTGCTGGTCACCTTCGGCCTCTCCGTTGTGATCGAGAACGGCCTGCTCGAGGCGTTCTCGGCGGACAGCCACTCCCTCGCCGTCGGGTCACTGGCGTCCGGCTCGGTCCGCGTCATGGGGGAGCTCTCGGTCGGCTACCTCTCGCTCGCCGTCTTCGTGGTCGCCGTCGCGGTCCTCCTCGGGCTGCAGCTGCTCCTGTCGCGGTCGGGCACGGGGCGGCTGATCCGTGCCGTCGCCGACGACCGGGAGATGGCCCGCCTGGTCGGGACGAACTACCGGCACGTCTTCGGGGTCGCCGCCGCGATCGCCTTCGCCACCGTCGCGGTGGCCGGCCTCGCCTTCGGCATGTACTCCTCGTTCGCCCCGACGGCGGGGGTGAGCCGGCTGCTGTTCGCCTTCGAGGCGGTGGTGATCGGCGGCCTCGGCTCGCTGTGGGGCACCCTGCTCGGCGGCATGGTGCTCGGCGTCGCCCAGGCCGTCGGCGCGCAGGTCAACCCCGCGTACG
>WNGE01000717.1_pt1 | contig 46884 bp, 49 predicted proteins | sample 5400651 | NCBI WGS metagenome assembly WNGE01 (sample SAMN13153370, study PRJNA577476) | soil metagenome | isolation source: 60 cm soil or saprolite under grassland replicate 2 | place: USA:California | collected 2016-06-15 | reverse complement strand
GCGCCGCCAGCGTTCGTCCTGAGCCAGGATCAAACTCTCCGTGAAGTTGGTTTGGCCTAAACGGCCAAGCTTCTCTTCGAGCTTGAGCTCAAAGGTCTACCCCAACCGAACCGGGGCAGACGGGTTATTGCTTGATTCCTCTCGAGCACGCAGGTGTGACCACGCACGCGAGAGGTCTCGACGTAAACGCTCGCTGCTGAGTTTTCAAAGACCGGCGCTAGCTTCTCGACGGCGTAAAAAAGCCTCCGACTCGCGCCAGAGGCCTCCAGTGCTACAGATCCAGGTCGTATCCGAATCTTCTTGGAGGCGCTCCGTTCGTCGAGTTATAGGGACCTTGTTACACCGCCGCGAGGGCAGCCACGGAATGATAGCAGCATCCCGCCGCGGGGTGTCAAGACGCCGAAACCTTCAGAAATTGGCGCTTCCCGGCCTGGATCACGGAGCCCGTGAGCCGCTCCGCCGGCAGCTCCAGCTCCCGAACCGGCTCGCCGTCGATTCTCACCCCGCCCTGCTCGATCACGCGCCGCCAGTGGCTGTTCGACTGGCCGAACTGGTCGCTTAGAAGCTGCGGGAGGTAGACCGAGCCGCCGTCGACGCTCGCGGTCGGGATGTCGGCCTCGTCCGGCGCGCGGCCCTCGCGCACGACGCGCGTGAAGTGGTTCTCCCCGCGCCGGACGCCCTCCTCGCCGTGCGAGCGCCTGACGATGAAGCGGGCCAGCTCGAGCTTCGCCTCGAGCGGGTCGCCCGGGGGAGGCTCGCGTTCCATCACGAGCCGGTACCACTCCGGGAGCAGCTCGTCCGGGATCCGCATAGCACGGCCGAACTGCTCCTCAGGCTCCATCGTCAGCGGGATGTTGTTGCCCTCGGACGAGCTCATCTTCTTTCCGTCCCACGAGACGAGCAGCGGGGTCGTCAAGACGACCTGGGGCTCGAGGCTGTACGCCTCCATGACGTCGCGGCCCGCCAGCAGGTTGTAGAGCTGGTCGGTGCCGCCGAGCTCGACATCGGCCTCAACGGCGACCGAGTCGTACCCCTGCATCAACGGGTAGAGCAGCTCGGACACCGAGATCGGGGCCTGGGCCGTCATCCGTTTCGCAAAGTCGTCCCGCTCGAGCAAGCGCGCGACCGTGAGCGTTCGCGCCAGCCGGACGACCTCGGCGTAGGTCAGCTTGGCGAGCCACTCGCCGTTGTAGCGGACTTCCGTCCGCTCAGGGTCGAGGATGACCATCGCCTGGTCGAGGTACGTGCGCGCGTTCGTGTCGATCTCCTCGTCCGTCAGCACGGGCCGTTCGGCGGAGCGGCCGGAGGGGTCGCCAATGCGCGTCGTGTAATCGCCGATGATCAGGACGCCTGTGTGCCCCTCGTCCTGGAAGGCCCGCATGCGCTGGAGCGGAATCGCGCGGCCGATGTGGATATCCGGCGAGGTGACGTCGATCCCGAGCTTGACGCGCAGCGGCCGATCTTTCGCGAGCTTGCGCACGAGCTCGCCTGCCGGCAAGACGTCCACCGCGTTCCGGGTCAGCTCCGCAACACTCATAGGTCAGGACTTTAGTGCCGTTACAATCCCGCAGTTCTGTTGCGCCGACGACGTGCCGCCGTGGCGCGGCCCAAGGGCCGCCGCCGGATCCGGAAGCTTCGCCTCTTCGCACTGCTGGCCCTCCTAGCGGTGCTGGGCTTGGCCTCCTTCAGCGTCGGTCTCGTGACGGCGATCGCCGGCGAGATCCCGTCGCTCGACCCGAGCCGGATCCACAACCAGACGGACGGCTTCATCTACGCGAGCAACGGCCGCGTGCTCTCCGTCCTCCGCGGCTCGCAGAGCCGGATCCTGCTCCGCTCCGACCAGATCTCGCCGTTGATGAAGCAGGCGATCGTCGCGATCGAGGACAAGCGCTTCTACGAGCACCGCGGCGTCGACGTGCGAGGGATCATCCGCGCGCTCTGGGCGGACGTGCGCGGCGGCGGAGTCGTGCAGGGCGGGTCGACGATCACGCAGCAGTTCGTCAAGAACACGTACACGAAGAACCAGCGGTCGATCGCGCGCAAGCTGAGGGAGGCGGCGCTCGCGTGGCAGCTCGAGCAGCGCTGGTCGAAGGACCGGATCCTGACGGCCTACTTGAACACGATCTATTTCGGCAACGGGGCCTACGGCGTCGAGCAGGCGGCGCAAACGTACTTCCACCACGGCGCCGGCCCGGGCAAGCTGACGCTTTGGGAAGCTGCGCTGCTTGCCGGCATCCCCGAAGACCCGGCCGCGTTCGACCCGGCGACCAATCAGAAGGCCGCCCGTGCCCGGCGGAACTTGGTGCTGAAGGAGATGTTCGACCAAGGCGACATCAGCCGCGCCGTCTACGCCAACGCGACGCGCCGACCGATGCCAAGTCCGCAGTCGATCCGGCTCCCGGGCAACCAAGGCCCCGCGCAGTACTTCGCCAACTACGTCAAGCAGCAGCTCGTCGACCGTTACGGGTCCGGGAGGGTCTTCGGTGGCGGGCTGAAGGTCTACACGACGATCGACCTGAAACTCCAGAAGATGGCCCGGAACTCGATCGGCCACTGGCTCACGAGTCCCACGGGTCCGACGGCCGCGCTGGTTTCGATCGACCCCAGGGACGGCCGAGTCCTCGCCATGTTCGGCGGCAACAACTTCCGCAAGAGCCAATTCAACCTCGCCGTCCAGGGCGAGCGGCAGGCGGGCTCGTCTTTCAAGCCTTTCGTCCTCGCAACGGCGCTGAAGGAAGGCGTCGCGCCCAGCACGACCTTTGACTCCAAGCAGGTGACGATCAACGCCGGCGGGCGGCTCTGGGAGGTGCACAACTACGAGGACGAGTACCTCGGGCCGATCACGATCCAGCAGGCGACCGCGTACTCGGACAACGCCGTCTTCGCGCAGCTGACGAAGCTCGTCGGCCCGCAGAACATCGCCAACACCGCCAAGTCGCTGGGGATCAAGAGCAGGCTACAGCCGTACTTCTCGATCGGGCTGGGCGCCCAAGGCGTCAACCCGCTCGAGATGGCGCGCGCGTTTTCGGCATTCGCCAACGGCGGCAAGCGAGTCGACGGCAGACGCTTCGGCAACGAGCCGCGCGTGATCACGAAAGTGGCGAACGAGAAGGGCCGACCGATCGACGACAACACGGCCCGGCCCGTCCAGGCCCTGTCGGAGGAGAACGCAGCGCTGGTCACCTCGCTGCTGCAGAACGTGATCAAGTACGGAACAGGCAAGGCAGCCGCGCTCGCGGGCGGGCGTCCCGCGGCCGGCAAGACGGGTACGACGGAAAACTACGGCGACGCCTGGTTCGTCGGCTACACGCCGCAGCTGGTGACGGCGGTCTGGGTCGGCTACCCGAATGAGGTGCGCCCGATGACCTACCAGTACCACGGCAAGGCGGTCGCCGGCGGCACGTTCCCCGCGCTGATCTGGAAGAGCTTCATGGAGCGCGCTCTCCCCTACCTGCACGATGCCCCGGAGAGCTTCCCACAAGCGACGATCCCGTACGCCTCGCCCAAGAACGTCACCTACCGGGACGGCCGGCTCCAGCTCGCAAACGGCTACTGCCGCGACACGGAGTCGATCGAGTACTTCGGCGACTCCGGGCCGACGCACACTGCGAACTGCCTGCCGAACGAAGTCGACGTGCCGAACGTGGTTGGCGAGCGGGTGGGCAAGGCGAAGACGGTCCTCGCGGGGCAGCCGCTGGCTGCGACGGTCGTCTACCGGCCGGCCCAGCCCCGACAGCGCGTCGGTGTCGTCGTCAAGCAGTTTCCGGCCGGAGGGCGGCACCTCTCCTCGGGCGACCGGGTGACGATCGTGCTCTCCAAGGCGCTTGCAGGTGTGGTGCCCAACGTGGTCGGGATGACCGTCGACACGGCAAAGGCCCGGCTCAAGCACCTCAAGCTCGAGGCGACCATCTCCCCCGGCGACGCTCCCGGCTCGGCGCGGATCGTCGCTCAGTCCCCGCGTGCGGGACGCGCCTCGGCCCCAGGAATGGGGATCACGCTGGCCGTAAAGGGCGGCTGAGGAAACGCGAGCCCGCGAGGCCGTAGCGCCACGGCAAGTCGGCGGCGCGGGTAATTCCGATCCGCGGTCCGCGGGCTATTTCGGGCGGCTTGGTTCGAGGCTCGAGCCGAAAGGGCGGACGGTCGAGCGGCAGCCCGTCGTGCTCGCGGGTGATCGCGAGCGCCTGGCAGAGGCGCCCCGGACCCGCGCAGAGGAGGCGCTCGTCTTCGAGTCCCCGCCGCCGCCGCATCTCCTCGAGCCCCTGGGTCGGCTCGAGCGCGCGGATGAGGACGGCGTCGGCGACGCCCTCGGCCTCGCACACGAAGTTGACGCACCAGTGGACCCCGTACGAGCGGTAGACGTAGGCGTGGCCGGGCGGCCCGAACATCGAGGCGTTACCGGCGGTCCGGCCGCGGTAGCCGTGCGCCGCCGGGTCCTCGTGATGGTAGGCCTCGAGCTCGACGATCTTGCCGCCGACGCCGTCGACGAGAAACGTCGCGCCGATCAGCTCCGTTGCCACTTCGTGCACGGACCGGGCGAAGAATTCCTTCGTTATCGGCATCTCAGCCAGGATTAGACGGGCACACCGGCAAAGCCGGCATGCCCTTTTGGACGGCATCGCAAGCGACGCCTTGGACCGACCGGGCGAAGAAGGCGCGTCGGATCACGGGTTCGCCGCCTTGGCGTCGTAATGCAGCAGCGCCGGAATCGCGAGCGCGAGCAGGCCGCAGCCCGCAATGCACGCGAGGCCGCCCGAGACGATCGAGAAGCGGAGGCTGGTCAGCGACGCCACCACGCCCGCCTCGACGTTGCCGAGCGTCGGCGCCGCGGCGACCTGGGTGAACTCGATTCCGGTGATCCGACCTCGCAGCGCGTCTGGCGTCGCGACGAGGACGATTGTGCTGCGGAGAACTGCGCTGACGAAGTCGGCGGCGCCCGCAACAGCGAGCAGCGCGAGCGCGAGCCAAAGCGCAGTGGCGAAGCCGAACCCGACGAGCGCCGCCCCCCAGGCGGCCGCGGCGACGACGACACCCAACCCCTGACGCCGGACGTGTGCGAGCGGTCCGGAGAAGATCGAAGCGAGCAGCGCGCCGGCGTAGGGCGCGGCGTAAAGGAAGCCGACGGTCTTCGAGCCGCCGCCGAAGTGCTCGCCGAGGGCGGGAAAGAGGGCCATCGGCATGCCGAAGATCATCGCGTTCGTGTCGACGAGGAAGATCCCGAGAATGGCCGGCTGGCTGCGGACGAAACGGAAGCCCTCGACGATCGACCGCAGACTCGGGGCCTCGGCGTCGTGCGCCGCCGGCAGCCTCGGCAAGAGCCAGATGCTCACGAGCGAGGCTGAAAAGCTCGCGACGTCCAGCAGGTACGTGCCGGTGAAGCCGAGCGCGGCGATCACGAGCCCGCCGGCCGCGGGGCCGGCGACGGCGTTGAAGTTCGACGCGAGGCTGTCGAGCGACGATGCGGCGACGATCTTCTCCTCGCGGACGATCCGAGGCAGCAGCGAGCGCAGGGCCGGGGTGCCGAAGCTGAAGACCGCGGTGCCGGCGAAGTCGAGCACGTAGAGCGCCCAGACATGCGGATCGGGAAGCGACGCATTGATTGCGAGTCCAACCGACACGAGCGCAAAACCGCCTTCCGCGATCAGAAGCATCGTGCGCCGGTCGACCGCGTCGGCGACGGCGCCGCCGACGATGGGCGCGATCAGCAGCGGGCCGAGCGTCGTCAGGTAGAGCAGTGCGACCTGCAGGGTCGAGTGCGTCAGCTCGAACAGCTGGATCGGCACAGCGATCCAGGTGATCTCGCCGGCGAACCAGGAGATCGTCTGGCCGAAGAAGAGCCGGCGAAACGGCGGCGACTCGCGCAGCGGGCTAAGGTCGATCGTGACCCGGCGCAGAAAGCCCCCGGCCCGCGGCGGCGCAGAGCCGACCGGCTCTTGCTCGTAGGGTGGCTCCGGGCCGCTCAGGCTCGGCTAGAAGAGCGGCTCGGTTTCGCCGGGTTTCGCGGTCGACTCGAGTAGCTTCCGAGCCCGGCGGCCTAGGTCGTTGACGTCGACGCGGCCCTGCTGCGTCTGCTCGGCCACGCGTTCCGCCAGGTCGAGCGCTTGGTCGAGCAGCGGCGTGCCACCGGAGGATTGGCCCATCTCGTGGAGGATCGTTCGCTCGGTGCGAGAGGCCACGATCGGCTCGGTGACACCTTCGACCCAGACGAGCGTGCGCCGGCCGTGCCCGCGCCGATCGTCACGGATCGGCTCGATCGCGTAGATCTTGTCCGCTCGGGCGTACTTGCCGAAGCCGAGGAAGATCATCCGGTTGCCGTCCGCCACGGCCGTAGTATCGCCGCCTGGGTTTAGAAACGGGCGGTCAGCTTGCCCGTGGGCTCGAAGACGATTCTGCCCGAGCCGCGGACGTTGTAGGCGTAGAAGAGCCCGGCGCGGCTAGAGCGACGCCCGAAGCGTCTCGACCACCCGTTCCTGGTCCTCGGCCTCGATCTGCGTGAAGAACGGCAGTGCGAGTGTCCGGGAACACGCGTCCTCTGCGACCGGGAACATGCCCTCGCGGAAGCCGTACTGCTCGCGCATGAACGGCTGCAGGTGGACGCACGGCACGTACTCCGCGGTGCCGATCCCCTGCGTGCGGAGCTCCGCCATCACGACGTCGCGGTCGATCCCCGGTGCGAGCTTGACGACGTAGACGAACCAGGAGCGGGTGTGATTGGAGTCGTCGGCGAGCGGCGTCTCGACGCCGTCGATGCCCGCGAGCAGCTCCCCGTAGCGCGCCGCCGCCGCCGTCCGCAGCTCGAGGATCCGGTCGAGCTTCTCCAGCTGGGCGATTCCGATCGCTGCCTGGATATCAGTCCAGCGGTAGTTCCAGCCGAGCCGCACGTGATCGAACCAGGCGCCGGTGTCGTAGGTTCGGCCCTGGTTTCGCAGGCTGCGGAGCAGCTGCCACTGCTCCTCGGAATGCGTGACGACGACGCCGCCTTCGCCCGTCGCGATCTGCTTGTTCGGATAGAAGCCGAAGACGGCCGGCGGCCCATGTCCACCGAGCGGCGTGCCCTTGTACTCGGCTCCAAGCGCCTCCGCCGAGTCCTCGATCAACGCTAGCCCGTTGCGCTCGCAGAGCGCGCGCAGCTCGTCGAGCTCGCAGGGGTAGCCGAACATGTCGACGGCGACAACGGCCTTCGTCCGCTCCGTGATCGTCGCCTCGACCGCAGCCGGATCGAGGTTCAGCGTCCGCGGATCGACATCGGCGAAGACCGGCGTCGCGCCCTCGAAGATGAAGCAGCTGGCCGAGGCGACGAACGAGACGGGCGAGGTGATCGCCTCGTCTCCGGGGCCGAGGCCGGCGATGTGGCAGAGCAGGTGCAGCCCGGCGGTGCCGCTCGAGACCGCCGCCGCGTACGGCGCGCCCACGCGCTCGGCGACCAGCTCCTCGAAGCGGTCGATCGTCGGGCCCAGCGAAAGGCGCCCGGAGCGGAGCACCTCGAGCACGAGCTCCTCCTCCCGCTCGCCCATCCACGGCCGAGCAAGGGGTATCTCCCGTGTGCCGGTGCTCAAGCCTCGGCCGGGGTGCGCTCGGCGTACTCGAGCCACTGCGCCCAGCGCTCGCTGCGGCCTCGAACGGTGTCGATGTACGCAGACTGGAGCTCGAGCGTGACCGCGCCGACGCCGAGCTCGACGTCGTCGACCTCCCGCAGCGGGGTCACCTCAGCGGCGGTGCCGCACATGAAGGCCTCGTCGGCGAGGTAGAGATCCGAGCGGATCAGGCTCTTCTCGACGACCCGATAGCCGAGATCCTGCGCGATCTGGATCACGGTGTCGCGGGTGATCCCGGGCAGGATCGAGGTCGAGAGGTCGGGCGTGTAGATGACGCCGTCCTTGACGATGAAGACGTTCTCGCCGGAGCCGTCCGCGACGAACCCCTCCGCCGTCAGCAGGATCGCCTCGTCGTAGCCGGCCCGGTTGGCCTCCGTGACCGCGAGCATCGAGTTCAGGTAGACGCCGGTCGCCTTGGCGACGTGCGGGATCACGTTCGGGCCGATCCGCTGCCAGCTCGAGATCTTGGCGCGGATGCCCTTCTTGAGGCCGTCCTCACCGAGGTAAGCGCCCCAGGGCCAGCTCATGATCACGACGTCGACCGGGTTCCCGACCGCGGAGACGCCGAGCTCGCCGTAGCCGAAGAAGGCGATCGGGCGTAGATAGCACTCGGGCAAGCCGTTGACGGCGATCAGCTCGTGCGCGGCCGCGCGCAGATCCTCAACCGAGAAGGAAAGGTCCATCCCGAGCAGCTTCGCGGAGTTCTCGAGCCGCTTGAGGTGATCGGTCAGCCGGAAGACGGCGGTGCCGTTCGGCGTCTCGTACGCCCGGATTCCCTCGAACACTCCCGAGCCGTAGTGGAGCCCGTGGGTGCCGACGTGGATCCGTGCATCGTCCCACGCGACCAGCTCGCCGTTCATCCAGATCTTCTCGGTCTCACGCATGCGCGACCTCCTTTGTACTGAGGATACAAGCCAAATCGGCGCGTAGGGTCAGGGGGAACCGGTCACTCGCTCCGCGCTGGTTACGGCCCCCTCCCTTGGTCCGCTTCGCGGACAGGCCCTTCGGGCCGGCTCTCGACGGCGTCCATCGGTTCCGCGCGCGAGAGCCGCATCAGCTCCGTCGGCGCCAGCGCTGCCATGTGCCTCGTCGTGCCGGCGCCGATCCAGACGATTGGGTGTCCGAGCAGAGAACGATCGAGGAAGACCGCCTCCACCTGCCTGACCGGGAACGGCGCCACGGCCCCCGGCTCGTAGCCGGTTGCGTTCCGCACCTGCTCGGCGCCTGCGATTCGAGCCTTCGAACAGCCGGCAGCGGCGGAGACCTTGGCCCTGTCGGCGCGACGGTCGCCGGGAACGAGGACGAGAATCGACCGGCCGTCGCAGTCGAAGACGAGCGACTTGACGATCTGTGCGAGGTCGCAGCCGACCGCTTTCGCGGCGTCCTCGGCGGTCGGCGTCCCGTCCGAGAACTCCTCGATCCGGGACTCGGCCCCCGACTGGCGCAGATACGCGGCGACCCGCTCGACCTCCTCCGGCCAGGAACGTTGTGCCACGGCGTGAAGCGTAGTCACCGCAACTGATCCGAGGCATCGCTTGCGATGCCGCCAAAAGAGGCCGTGCGATTCACTCGCGCGGCCGCTAAGCCCGGGACCGCGACAAGCTGGCGCTCCGACCCGCCTCGCGCAACTGATTAGCCCCTCCATCCGTTGTGCTCGCTGGAGACGAAAGGAGCCCGGGGGATGCAAGTACGCGAGGAACGGATCGCGAAGACCGAAGCGCTGTTCAGAAGCGTCAACGAACGGGTCGCCGAAACGTCGGTGCACTTCGACGATGGCGACGCCACCGACGCCAGTTTCTCTGCGAGTGCGGTGACCCGGCCTGCTCCGAACGGCTCGAGGTGCCGCTCGAGGAGTACGAGCAGGTGCGCGACGACGCGACCACGTTCGTTCTCGATCCCGATCACATCGAGCCCGACGTCGAGAGGATCGTCAGGCGCCAGCGTGACTACGCGGTTGTGAAGAAGGTCGACGCCGTCGTCGCCCGGATCGTTCGGAGGCTCGATCCTCGCGCCGAGTCGGCGTAGTTAGCCCAGCGAGATGAAGTGGGCGTCGTCGACGAAGCCCTCCGCAAGCACGTCGTCGACCAGACTCGGCGGCGGCGGCGAATCGATTGAGAGCGCCATCAGCGCCTTGCCGCCGCGGCGCGAGCGCGAGACCGCCATGTTGGCGATGTTGACCCCCGCCTCGCCGAAGAGCGATCCCAGCCGCCCGATCACGCCGGGAACGTCGTCGTAGCGGAAGAAGACCAGCAGCGGCGCGAGCTCCATCTCGAGCTCGAAGCCGAGCGCGCTGACCAGCCAGTGGCGGTTGTCTTTCCCAATCGTCGTCCCCGCGATGCGCACCTCGTCCCCGTTCGAGCGGACGACCACGCGCACGAGGTTGGTGAAGTCGCGGCTGGCGCGACGGCGCTCCTCGCGCACCTCGATGCCTCGCTCGGCCGCGATCAGGGGCGCGTTGACGTAGTTGACGGGGGTGTCCGAGCGGCCCTGGAAGGCCCCGTTCAACGCCGCGACGGTCAGCAGCCGGGTGTCGTAACCCGATAAGCCGCCGTAGTACGCGAGCGTCAGCTCGTCCGCCCGACCGTCTGCGAGCTCCAGCGCCAGCCGGCCGAGCTTCGCGGCCAGCGGGACGAACGGGCCGAGGGCCTCCATGTCCTCGGCGCGGATTGCCGGAATGTTGACCGCGTTCGTGACGAGCGCGCCCTCGAGCGCGGCCGCGACCTGCTCGGCGACGATCAGGCCGGCGCGGTCCTGCGCCTCCTCCGTCGAGGCGGCCAGGTGCGGAGTGGCGACGACGTTGTCGAGCTCGAGCAGCGGCCCCGTGTACGGCTCCGCCGAGAAGACGTCGAGCGCTGCGGCCGCGACCTTCCCCGAACGCAAGGCCTCGAGCAGCGCGGCCTCGTCGACGAGCTCCCCGCGGGCGGCGTTGATCACGCGGACGCCGTCCTTCATCTGCGCAAACGCCTCCTTCCCGAGCGCGCCCCGCGTCTCGTCCGTCAGCGGCAGGTGCAGGGTCAGGAAGTCGGCTGCCCCGTAAACGTCTTCGGGCGTCTCGACGCGCTCGGCGCCGAGCTCGCGAAAGCGTTCCTTCGCCACGAACGGGTCGTAGGCAACGATGCGCATCCCCAGCCCGAGCGCGCGCCTTGCCACCTGCTGGCCGATCCGACCGAAGCCGAGCACGCCGAGCGTCTTGCCCTCGAGCTCGATGCCGCCGTAGCGCCCGCGCTCCCAGCGCCCCTGCTTCAGCGCCGCGTACGCCTGCGGAATATTGCGCGAGAGTGCGAGCAGCAGGCCGATCGTGTGCTCCGCGGCGGAGACCACAGTCGACTCTGGCGCGTTCGCAACGACGATTCCGCGGCGGGTGGCCGTCTCGACGTCGACGTTGTCGACCCCCACTCCGGCCCGGCCGATCACCTTCAGGCGGTCGGCGCGCTCGAGCACCTCGGCCGATAGCTTCGTCGCCGAGCGGATCACGATCGCGTCGTAGGCGCCGATCTGGTCGGCGAGGTCGCCGTTCAGCCCGACGTCGACCTCGTAGTGCTCACGCAGGAGCTCCACGCCCGCGTCGGCGATCGACTCGGCGATCAGAACGCGCTTCACACGCGGGCGCGCTCTTCGTACGCCTCGAGCGCCCGGGTCACCGCGACGCCGCGCTCGATCTCGGCGCCGAGGTCCGTGAGCACGAGCTCGACCGCGGCGAGCGCGGTCGTGATGTCGAAGACGTCGAAGTAGCCGATGTGGCCGATCCGGAAGATCTTCCCCTTGAGGGTGGACTGGCCGTTCGCGATCGTGATCCCGAACCGGTCGCGCAAGCCGCGGACGAGGTCCGTCGCGTCGATCCCGTCGGGCGCGCGAATTGCCGTTACGACCGCCGAGCGATCATCGTCGGGCGAGAAGAGCTCGAGCCCCATCGCCTTCGCGCCCTCGCGGCAGGCGCGCCCGAGTCGGATGTGCCGGTCGAAGACAGCGTCCAGGCCCTGGTCGAGCAGGATCCCGACCGCGACGTCCAATCCGGCTACAAGCGAGACCGGCGGCGTGAACGGCGCGTCGAGCGTGGACTGCCCTTTTCGCGTCCGCTCCCAGTCGAAGTAGAAGCGCGGCGACTCCCCGCGGCCGGCCCACACTCGCTCCGAGACGGAGACCATCGCCAACCCTGGCGGCGTCATCAGTGCCTTCTGCGAGCCGGAGACGACGACGTCGACACCCCAGGCATCGGTCTCGAGCGGGACGGCGCCGAGGCTCGAGACGGCGTCGACAACGCTGAGCGCTCCGAGCTCGTTGACAGCGCCCGCGAGCGCCTGGAGGTCGCAGACGACGCCGGTCGAGGTTTCCGAGTGCGTAAAGAAGACCGCCTTGGCGCCGCCGAGCTCCTGCAGACGGGCGGAGACGTCCTCTGCGGCCGGAATCTCGCCCCACGCATACTCGAGCGTCTCCACCTCGGCGCCATAGGCCGCCGCGATCGCGCGCCAGCGCTCGCCGAAGTGGCCGGCGGATACGACAAGCACCCGCTCGCCCGGAGAGCAGAGGTTCGCGACCGCGGACTCCATCGCACCTGTTCCAGCCGCGGCGAAGAGCAGCACGTCGCGTTCGGTCAGGAAGACTTCTCGCAGGCGCGCGAGCGTGCGCTCGTAGACCGGCTTGAAGTCGGGCCCGCGATGGTGGACGACCGGCAGCGAGATCGCTGCCAGCACCTCCGGTGGCACGGGGGTCGGCCCGGGCGTCAGCAGGTAGTGCTTCTCGGTCATCTGCGCTGAGCGTAGCTCAGGGATCGGCTTTTAAACGGACCATCTGGAGAGACACCGGCGGTCGTTTGCCAACCGGAATTAGACGGACGTCCGGGCCTTCGGCTTCGCCGGGACGTCCTCCAGGTCGGCGTCGCAAGCGAGCGCCTTAGTCCCAACCGGAATTAGACGGACGCCCCGGCGAAGCCGGGACGTCCTCCAGGTCGGCGTCGCAAGCGACCGCCTTAGCCCAACCGGAATTAGACGGACGCCCGGCGAAGCCGGGACGTCCTCCAGGTCGGCGTCGCAAGCGACCGCCTTAGCCGAAGGCCGGAACCGGGTCAACCGCGGCCCCACGGACTCGTACCTCGAAGTGCAGGTGCGGCCCTGTCGACTCGCCGCTCGAGCCGATCCGGCCGACTCGCGTTCCCGTCGCGATGGACTGGCCGATGCGGACCGAGAAGCCTGAGAGGTGCGCGTACATCGAGACCACGCCGCCACCGTGATCGACTTCGACGAGGTTGCCGTAGCCGCTCGGATCGTGGGCAGCGAAGATCACACGTCCCGGCGCGGCCGCGCCGACCGGCGTCCCCGTCGCCCCCGGCAGGTCGATGCCCGGGTGGAAGGCGATGCCCCGGGGGCCGAACGGGCTGCCGACTGGCGCCCGCAGCGGCCAGGCGAGCGCGATCGGGCAGCGCGGTAGCGGCGCCCTCAGGGCACGGAAGGTGCCGGGGCCGGCGATGCCGTCCGGTGTCAGATGCGCCCAGCGCTGGAACTTGATCAGGGCACGCCTGACGTGGCCGCCGAAGCCGCCGTCGATCGCGGCATTCGGAAAGCCGTGCCACGCGAGCGCGAACTGAAGTTCGGCGACGTCCCAGCCGGTCATTCCGCGGACGAGGATGCGCGAGCCCAGCACGTGCTTCGCAAACCGGCCGAATGCACGCCGGGTTTTTGGGCCGGCGACGCCGTCCGGCGTCAACCCGTGAAGGCGCTGGAAGCGCATCACGGCTGCGGTCGTCGCCGTCCCGACGATCCCGTCGACCGGGCCTTTGTAGACGTGGTGGTGGCGAAGCGTCACCTGCAGCGCCGCGACAGCCGGTCGGCCGGCGGCGTGTGCCGGCGCAGCGACCGCGAGGGCACCGGCCGCGATCGCGACTGCAAGCTTGATATGGCCGAGACGGGGCATCACTCGAACGAGGGATCGGCCGGTTCGCGGAAATCTTTAGACGTCTGTTGTTTAAAACCAGCAGCGGCGCGTGCTTTGCCAACCGGGTTTGGACGGACGCCCCGGCAAAGCCGGGACGTCCTTTTGGTCGGCGTCGCAAGCGACCGCCTTCGGTCCTTTGGTGAGCTTCCCACCGGTTTTTCTCTTTTGCAAGCCGGGTAGCGAGGAGCAGCTCGAGCAGATGGTGGACGGCGACGTCGTCGTCAAGCTCTCGAACCAGTCCGGCCCGAACGCGCTCGAGGCGATTCGAATCTACGGCGAGCGCGTGCTGCCGAAGCTGCGCGGCTGAAGCTTCTCCGCGGGACCTGGTCCCGGGACATGGCCCCGGACCAGGTCCGCGGACACGTCTACTCGTCCGACTTGTACAACCCGACCAGGTGTCCCTCCGGGTCGGTGAACATCGCGAAGGTGACCATCTCCATCTCTGTCACCGGCACGACGGTCTTGCCGCCGGCGCCCTCGATCTTGTCCAACGCGGCCTGCGGATCGGGCACGCCGACGTAGAACGTCGCATGGCCCGGCCCGCCCTGCGCCTGCCCGATGCCGCCGCCGATCCCGGCATCGTCGGTCATGCCGTAGTTCATCTCGGGTGATGGGACGTTGAACTTCCAGCCGAAGACATCGCCGTAGAAGGTCCGCAGCTTCTCGCCGTCCTGCCCGACGACCTCGAACCAGCTGACTCGATTCGCCATCTCGTTCCTCCTCGCGACCCCGTGGTTTCCTCGCTTACTACCTGAGACGAACGGCCGCGGATCTTTTCGACAAGCAGTTACCCGGCGAGCTTCTCGCGCAGGCGCTCGTTGACGACCTTCGGGTTCGCTTTGCCCTGCGTCTCGCGCATCACCTGGCCGACGAAGAACCCGAGCAGGCCTTCCTTGCCGCCCCGGTAGGCCTCCACCTGCTGCACGTTCTCGCTCAGGATTCGGTCTATCACGGGATCGAGCTCGGACGTGTCGGCAACCGTGCGCTCGCGCAGGTAGTCGTCCGCCGAGAAGCCCTTGGTCGCGCTTGCGGCAACCGCCGCATCGAAGGCCGCGCGCGGGATCTGGTCGCGCTCCCGCAGCACCTTCGCGAGCTCGGCGCCGTCGACGCGAGCGGGATCGACCCCCTGGGGAGCCACGTCATTGAGCACGAACGCCGCGGCCGGCTTCGGCTCGACACCGGCGTCGCGAATCGTCTCGAACAACGTCACGCGCGCGGGCTCCAGGTTCAGCGCCTCGGCGTTGCGCAGGTCGAGGCCGGCGGCCAGAACGCGCTCGAGCCGCGCGGACGGCGACTCCGGAAGCTCGCCCCGGAGCTCATCGAGCGACCACTCGCGCAGCGGCTCGATCGGCACGAGATCCGGCTCCGGGAAGTAGCGGTAGTCCTCCGCCTCCTCCTTGGAGCGCAGCGGCGGCGCGTCCTCGCGGTTCGGATCGAAGTGAAGCGTCTCCTGCTCGACCTGCCCGCCGGATTCGTAGGTCGCGATCTGCCGCTCGATCTCGCGCTCGATCCCGCGCGCGGCGAACGCGAACGAGTTCATGTTCTTCAGCTCGGTGCGCGTACGCAGCTCGTCCGAGCCGGCCGGGCGGACGCTGACGTTGACATCGAAACGGAGCGATCCCTTCTCCATCTCCGCGTCTGAGATCCCAAGCTCCACCACCGTCTGACGGAGCAACTGCAGGAAGCGCCGCGCCTGCTCAGCGGTGCGGATGTCGGGCTCGGTGACGATCTCGACGAGCGGGGTGCCGCCGCGGTTGAAGTCGACCAGCGACGCGGTGGCGCCGTGGATCCGGCCCTCGGCGCCGCCGACGTGCAGCGTCTTGGCAGCGTCCTCCTCGAGGTGGGCCCGCGTGACGCCGATCTCGGCGACGCCATCCGGGCCCGGCAGCCGGACGAGGCCGTCGATGCAGAGGGGCTCGTCGTACTGGGAGATCTGGTAGCCCTTCGGATTGTCCGGGTAGAAGTAGTGCTTGCGGTGGAAGACAGCGTGCTCTGCGATCTCGCAGCCGAGCGCGAGGCCAAGTCTGATCGTCCACTCGACCGCCTGCCGGTTCGGCACGGGCAGCGTCCCCGGATGCGCGAGGCAAATCGGGCAGGTGCGAGTGTTGGGGGCATCGAGCGCCCCGACCGCGCAACGGCAGAACATCTTCGTCCGCGTTTTCAGCTGGACATGGATCTCGAGGCCGATGACGGCTTCCCAACTCATCTCAGCCGCTCCGGGACGAAGTCGAAGGCGAGCGCCTGCTCCAGGCCGTGGCCGGCGCGAAAGAGCGCGTTCTCGGAGAACTGCGGCCCGATCAGCTGCAGCCCGACCGGCAGACCTTCGGAAAGGCCGCAGGGGATCGACAACCCGGGCAGGCCCGCCATGTTCGAGGGGATCGTGAGTACGTCCGAGAGGTACATGGCGAGCGGGTTCTGGGTCCGCTCGCCGAGACGGAAGGCGACCGTCGGCGAGGTCGGTGAGACGAGCAGGTCGAAGCGCTCGAACAGGGCGTCGTGCTCCTGCTTGATCAGGGTTCGCACCTTCTGGGCCTGGCCGTAGAAAGCCTCGTAGTAGCCGGCCGAGAGCGCGTAGGTGCCGAGCATGACCCGGCGCTTCGGCTCGTCGCCGAAGCCCTCGTCGCGGGTGCGCGCGTAGAGCCGGCGGATGTCGCCGTCGCCCTCGGCCCGATAGCCGTAGCGGACACCGTCGTAGCGGGCGAGGTTCGAGGACGCCTCGGAAGGGGCGATCAGGTAGTAGCAGGGCAGGCCGAAGTCGACCGAGCGCGGCAGGTTGCACTCCTCCACTTCGGCGCCGAGCTCCTTCGCGAGCTCGAGCGCGGCATTCACCCGCTCGCTGACGCCGGGCTGGATCCCCTCGGTCTCGTTCAGCTCCTTGGGGACGCCGATCTTCAAGCCGCGGAGATCCTCGGCCTCGGGCAGCTCGACCGGCTCCGGCAGCTCGACCGTCGTCGAGTCGCAGGGGTCGCGGCCCGAGACGATCCGGTAGAGCAGCGCACAGTCGCGCACGGTCTTGGCGATCGGCCCGATCTGGTCGAGGCTCGAGGCGAAGGCGACGATGCCGTAGCGGCTGACCGTCCCGTAGGTCGGGCGCAGGCCGACGACGCCGCACAGCGCCGCCGGCTGCTTGATCGAGCCGCCCGTGTCGGAGCCGAGCGCCCACGGCGCCAGGCCCGCCGCGACCGCCGCGGTCGAACCCCCCGACGAGCCGCCCGGAACGCGCTCCGGATCCCACGGGTTCCGGGTCGGCCCGAAGCCCGAGTTCTCGGTGGAGGAGCCCATCGCAAACTCGTCCATGTTTGTCTTGCCGAGCAGCGGCAGCCCCGCCTGCTTGCAGCGGGTGGCGACGGTCGCGTCGAACACCGGCTCGTAGCCGGCGAGGATCTTCGAGGCCGCCGTCGTTTCGACCCCCCGGGTGGAGATCAGGTCCTTGAATGCGATCGGGACGCCTTCACCCTCGACCTCGTCGACTGTCGTCAGGAACGCGTGCAGCTCCGGGTCGCGCTCGGCGATCGCCGCGCCGTAGGCGCCGTGCAGCTCGGCGGCGGAAACCTCCCCGCGCTCGAGCATTCCGGCCGCGTCCTCGGCGGTCAGGCGCAGCGTCTCGATCAAGCGCTCCCCCTCCCCAACCCCCATGGGGGGCGCAAAAAGGCCCCTACCGTAACGCTAACGAGGTACGGCGCACGTGAGGGAAACGTCTTTGTGCCGGAAGCGTGCCTTTTCGCGGCCCGGTCCACCGTCTCACCCCGCGGGGACGCGGAACAGATCGCCGTCGGGGTCTGGGGCGTTCGCAAGCGCCTCCTCGACCGAGAGCGACGGCCGCGGCTCGTCGTCGGCCCAGGCGTTGACGACATCGAGGGGGTGCGCCGTCGGCTCGACGTCGGACAGGTCGAGCTCGGCGACCTTGCCGACCGCCTCGAGAATCGCGTTCAGCTGCTCGCGAAAGCGCTCGACCTCCTCGTCAGTCAGCTCGAGCCGCGCGAGCCCCGCCACGTGCAGAACTTCGTCTCTTGAAATTGCCATGACGCAATCCTCCCAGAGCTTGGACAGAACTTGGAAACACAACCGGCTGCCGGCGGAGCCGGGCTTCGCCCGGCGGGAGCCGAAACGCGAGAGGCAGTGCCCCGGACAAGAAGAAGGGGGCGAACGGGGGAAACATGGTTTCCCCCGTTATTAAGCGGGCTCCTTTCGGAGCCCGCTCGCGTTTTCGGTTCCGAAAGGTTCTAGACCGCCTGGACGTTCACCGCCTGCAGGCCCTTGTCGCCCTGCTCGACGTCGAACTGAACACGTTGCCCTTCGGTCAGCGACCGATAGCCATCCATCGCGATCTTGGAGTGGTGGACGAACACATCCTCGCCACCCTCACGCTCGATGAAGCCGTAGCCCTTCTCGTTCGAGAACCACTTGACGGTGCCCTCAGCCAACTAATTACTCCTTCCTAACTGCCAAAACAAACGACGGCCCGGGCACCGAGCCGCCGACCTACATTTGAAGCGGCCGAACCTTAGCGTTAGCCCCTGGGGAACGCAAGGAGCCCGCGGCGATAGCGCGCGACCTTGACCGTGTTGCGGAGCAGCATCGCGATCGTCATCGGACCGACGCCTCCCGGGACGGGCGTGATAAGCGCGGCCACGTCCGCCGCGTCGGGCGCGACATCGCCGACGATCCCGCCCTCGGTGCGGTTAATGCCGACGTCGACAACGGCGGAGCCCTGCTTGATCATGTCCGGCGTCACCACCTCGGCCGAGCCGACGGCAACGACCAGCACGTCGGCCTCGAGCGTGTAGCGGGCGAGGTCGGACGTGCGCGAATGGCAGATCGTCACGGTCGAGTTCGACTGCAGCAGTAGATGGGCGATCGGCTTGCCGACGATGTCGCTGCGGCCGATCACGACTGCCTCGGCGCCCTCGAGTGCAACGAAATGCTCGGCGAGCAACGCCATGATTCCAAGCGGCGTCGCCGGCACGATCGTCGGACGTCCGAGGTAGAGCTGGCCGGCGTTGAAGGGATGGAGGCCGTCGACGTCCTTCACGGGCTCGATCGCCCGGATCACCCTCGCCTCGTCGAGATGCGGCGGCAGCGGGAGCTGAACGAGGATTCCGTCGACGGCGTCGTCGGCATTCAGCTCGGCGACGAGCGCCAGCAGCTCCTCTTCCGAGACGTCTTCCGGCAGCTTGCGATCGTCCGAGGCGATGCCGGCCTCCTGCGCGGCCTCGTGCTTGCGCCTGAGGTAGATCGTCGAGGCCGGGTCCTCCCCGACCTGGATCGTCACGAGACGCAGCGCGCCGAGCTCGCGCGCCTCGTCGGCCACCTCGGCGCGAATCCTCGCCGCGAGCGGCGGGCCTTCCATCAGGGTCGCCGCCAAGTTAGACGGGAAGCTGAACTTCGCTGACGTCGAGCCCGAGCGATTCGGCCAGCCGGACGCCGATCTCGAGGTCTTCCTTGAGGCGCTCGATGTCGCGCGTGTGCATCGCCCGGCCGATGAAGGCACGCTCCTTGGGGCGCCACAGCGCGTGCTCGACGAAGGTCGGCAGCAGCCGGTTCGCGGCGTCGACCAGCTTTTGCTTCGTCTGCTTGGAGGCGCTCTGCAGCAGCACCTTCTCGTACGCCATCCCCGCGCCGTGGTGAATGCCGTCGTCCGTCGTCAACCGGTTGCAGAGATCTTCGAGCACGGTGCCGCGCGACGAGCGGGCGATCAGCCGGAACCGAGAGATGATCAGACGCTCGTAGAAGACCTGCATCTGGAAGACCTTCTCCTCGAGCGTGTCGGCCTCGAGCGTCATGTGCGCGAGCGTGTCGAGGTGCGGATCGCGCTCGGCCGTGCCGCCGATCTCGCCGGAGAGCCGCAGCCACGCCTCCGTGTGGCGCGACTCGTCCTGCACCATCGTCGAGTAGTAGAGCTTCGCCTCGTGATCGGGCGCGATGTTGAGGAGCTGGGAGGCCATCTCGCAGGCGAGCTCGTCCGCCTGTAGCTGCTGCGTGATCACGGAACGCCACATGTCGCGCCGGCGAGCGATCTTCTGCGGCGTGCCCTTCGTCTCCGGGATCGGCGGGATCTCGCCCCAGGGCAGGTCGCGAACCTGCCACTCGGCGCGCTTGGCCAGCTCGTAGAAGCGGAGGACGCCCGCGTATGCGGTTGGATCCTCGTGCTGCTGCTCGACTACCTGCTCCGTCGCCATCGCGGCAGATTATCTGGCTGCCGAGATCGCGAGTGCGTACGGGGATACTCAGCAGATTCGGCTTTTCCGGGCGGGATTAGACGAACGCCCGAGGCAAGCTCGGGCGTTCTCTCGGTCGGCGTCGCAGGCGAGCGCCTCAATAAGCTGCGCGCGTGGAGCTACGCCGCTGGCCGCGAAAGAACGACGCCGAGTCCATTCACGCTCGGCAAGCGCAGCTTGCCGAGCGAGTAGACGGCGAGGTCTTCTCGCACGACCTGACCCCGTTTGCCAGCGCGCAGGAGGCGCTCACCGGAGTTGCCGTGATCCCAGTCTCCGTGATCGGGCCGCTCGAGCTCGAGCTCGGCGAGTACGAGCTCGAGGAGCCGTTCGGGCGTCTCGTCGAAACCGGCCGCGCCTCAGACCAGGTCTACGTGCCGCTCGCCCACACGGAAGGCAGCCTCTCGGCCTCGCTCTACCGCGGCGCGCGCGCCGTCTCGGAGTCCGGCGGCTTCAAGACCTTCGTGCTCGGAGACCGGATCACCCGAGCCTCGTGCTTCGTCTGCGGCTCGGCCGAGGAGGCGGTGGCGCTCTCGCGCTTCCTCGATGCCCACGTCGCCGAGATGCGGCGCTGGCTTGCAGAGCGGGTGGAGGCGGAGGCGGCGCTCTCGAAGCACGCGAAGCTGCGGGAGGTCGAGACGCACGTCGTCGGGCCCATGTGCCACGTCATGTGGGCGTTCACGACCGGCGATGCCTGCGGGCCGAACATGATGACCCGGAACGCGTACGCGCTGAACATGGGTTACGTCATGGAGCAGGCGCCGGTGAAGCCCGAGCGCGCGATCCTCGAGGCGAACATGGGCGGCGACAAGAAGCCGTCACACCATTACTTCGAGCGCGGTGGCCACGGCAAGACCGTGATCGCCGAGTGCACGCTGAACGAGGAAGCGGTGCGCCGCGTCTTGCGGACGTCGATCGACGATCTGCTCGAGCTCTCGTGGGCGGGCACGCACGGCGCGGTTGCCTCCGGGATGCAGTCGGTCGCCTTTACGCCCGCCTCCGCGATCGCCGCGATCTTCGCCGCCACCGGCCAGGACCTCGGCATGGTCGGGACGAGCTCGATGGCGCACGGCACGGGCAAGCGGGTCGAGGGCGGCCTCAACTGCACGATCCGGCTGGCCGGGCTCGAGGTCGGCACCGTCGGCGGGGGGACAACTCTCCCCTACGCCCGTTCGTGGCTGGCGCTGATGGGCTGCGCGGGCGCCGGGAAGGTCTATCGCTTCGCCCAGATCGTCGCAGCGGCGACGCTCGCCCTGGAGATCTCGGCCTCGGCGGCGATGGCGACCGCCGGCTCGCACGAGTTCTTCAAGGCCCACACCGAGCGCGGCGGCCTGCGCTGATTCGGCACGAACGTGTTGCCAATGCGCGCAACAGTCCGGCACCGACAGCGATATCGTTCCGGTAGGGACGCTTTTGCGCCCCCCACGGGGGTTGGGCAGGGGCGGTGAACGAGGGCGCGCACCCGCAGGTGCCGCCGCACCACGATCCGGCCTGTTGGGGCTGCGGCGACAACCCGTTCGGAATCCATTTGCACCAGCCCGAAAGCGAGGGGCTGACCGAGTACGAGTCCTATCTCGAGTTCGACGAGCGGCACCAAGCCGCGCCCGGGCTCGTGCACGGTGGGCTCGTCGCCGCCGCGCTCGACGAGGCCTGCGGGCTTCTGGCCTCCTGGTACCGCTTCCCGACCGTGACCGGCAGGCTCTTCGTCCACTTCCGCCGTCCGGTGCCGATCAACACCGAGCTGCTGGTCATGTCCCGCGTCGAGGACGAGCGCGGCCGCCGCATCCACATCGCCGGCGAGATCGTCGACGGCGACGACATCCTCGCGCAGGCCCGTGGCGCCTTCCTCCACGTCCCGCTCGAGCACTTTCTCGGCACGCCGGAAGGTCAGGCGGCCGCCGAACAATGGCGGCGCCGGCTCGCCGCCGGCGAAGGCCGCGAATAGCCCTGTGCGGAATACGGGCCCGAAGCGCTAGGTTGAAGCAGGCATGAAGCTCGAAGGCGTCCACCACGTGACTGCGATCACGGCCGACGCGCCGCGAAACGTCGAGTTCTACGCCGGCCTGCTCGGCCTCCGCCTCGTCAAGAAGACGGTCAACCAGGACGACCCGACCGTCTACCACCTGTTCTACGCGGACGAGCAGGGCGATCCCGGTTCCGACATCACCTTCTTCGAATATCCGGGCGCGCGCCAGGGCCGCGCCGGCGCCGGGATGGTTCACACCGTGCGCTGGCGGGTCGCCTCGGAGGACGGGCTCGATTTCTGGCAAAAGCGGCTCGACGACCACGTGCTCTCCCGCGAGGACGGGCGGCTGACGTTCGTCGATCCCGAGGGGCTTCGGCATGAGCTCGCGGTCGTCGAGACCAAGGACGAGCCGCTGATCGCCGAGCACCCGGAGGTGCCCGCCGAGCTGGCGCTGCAGGGGTTCGACGGCGTGCGGGCGTTCTCGGCCGATCCCGAGCGCAGCCGCGAGTTCCTCGAGCAAACGCTCGAGTTCGATCCGCGCGGCGGCGACGGCTGGGAGGCGCGAGGGGAGCGGCGTGGCGGTTTCTACGAATACGACGCCGCGCCCGAGGGCCCCGGCATCGGCGGCGCGGGCACCGTGCACCACGTCGCCTGGGCCTCGCCGCCGCAGGAGCACGAGACCTGGCGCGAGCGCGTCGCGGCCGCGGGAGCGCACGTGACGCCGATCATCGATCGCTTCTACTTCAAGTCGATCTACTTCCGCGAGCCGAGCGGTGTCCTCTTCGAGATCGCGACGATCGGCCCGGGCTTCGCGACCGACGAGCCGATCGAGCATCTCGGCGAGCGACTCTCGCTGCCGCCCGACTTCGAGCACCTACGCTCGCAGGTCGAGCCGGTCCTGACGCCGCTACCGAACCTGCGCGAGACCGCCGCGACGCGGTGAGCGGGCTCGAGTCGCTCGCGTACCGGCTGCGAACGGCAGCGGGCGAGGCGGAGGGTGCGCTCGTGCTCTTCCACGGCCGCGGGGCGGACGAGAACGACCTCTTCCCGCTGCTCGACTTCCTCGATCCGGAGCGCCGCCTGGTCGCCGCGACGCCGCGCGGGCCGTTGTCGCTGCCGCCCGGCGGCGCGCATTGGTACGTCGTCCGCGAGATCGGGTTCCCCGACAAGGAGACCTTCGACGCGAGCCACGAGCTCGCGGGCGCCTGGCTGGCGGCCTTCGCCGAGCAGACGGGCGTGCCGCTGGAGCAAACGGTGCTCGGCGGCTTCTCGCAGGGCGCCGTGATGACGTACGCGCTCGGGCTCGGCCGCGGCAGGCCGCGGCCCGCAAGACTGATCGCGCTCAGCGGCTTCATCCCGACGGTCGAGGGCTTCGAGCTCGACCTGTCGCCACCGCTACCGCCGGTCGCGATCGGCCACGGGACCTACGACCCCGTGATCTCCGTTGAGTGGAGCCGGCGCGCGAAGCAGCAGCTCGAGCAGGCAAGCGCTGACGTCCTCTACCGCGAGTACCCGCTCCCCCACGCGATCGACCCGGGCTACCTCTCCGAGCTCTCCTCCTGGCTCGCTCCCTCGAGGATGCGGGCGAGCACGGCCGAATAGTCCTTGTCGCCCAGGCCGGCGTTCTCGGCCTCGGCAAGCCACTCATCCGCCGCCTTCGTCAGGCGCAGCTCGAGCCCTGTCTTCGCGGCCTGCTCGAGGATCAGATCCGCGTCCTTGCGCGCGAGGTAGAGAGCGAACCGCGGCGGGTATTCACCGCTCTCGACGGCCGAACGCCGTCGTTCCGCCTGGCCCGCGAGCGCGGTCTTGCCAAGAACCTCGAAGGCGGCATCCCGTGACAATCCGAGCCGTTCCGCCAGGGCGAGCGCCTCGCCAAGGATGCCGATCACACCGACCAGCGTCGTGTTGGCGACAAGCTTTGCAGCCGTGCCTGCTCCGACCGGCCCGAGGTGGAAAACGGTGCCGAGCGTCGACAGGACCGGCAGCCAGTGGTCGACCGGCTCCGGCGCGCCGCCGAGGAACACGCTGAGCGTCCCGGACTCGACCTCCGCCACGCTGCCGAGGACCGGGGAGTCGAGGAGCGTCTCCGCCGGAAGCAGCGCCGCGAGCCGCGAGGTCGAATCGGGACCGACTGTCGACATCTGGATCAGCGTCGCACCCTCCCCCAGCCCTCCGACGACGCCGTCCGTCCCTTCGGTCACGTCGACCAGCGCCCGCGGGTCGGCGACCATCGTGATCACGGCTTCCGCCCGCCGCGCCGCGTCGGCCGGAGTCTTCGCGGCCAGGGCGCCGGCCGCGACGAGCGACTCGGCCTTCGCGGGATCGCGGTTCCAGACGACGAGCTCATGGCCGGCGTTGCCTAGCCGGCGCGCGATCCGGCTTCCCATCGCGCCGAGCCCGACGACCCCGACTGTCGCCATCGGTTACTTGGCTCGCTCGACCCCGTCGAGCAGACGCCAGTTGGCCTCGAGCGCGCGCTCCGCGACGGCGGCAAGCTCCGCGCGGCGGGCCGCCGGCGCCTCGGCCAGCGCCTCGCGGGAGGCCCGCGCATGCTCGAGGTCGCGCTCGGCGTGCAGCCGGAAGTACTCGGCCGCCGAATCATCGCCGTCGAAGCCGTAGTGGTCGACGAGCCCGGCGAGCTTCGTGTGTGAGATCGCGGGCTGCGCCGACTCGACGGCGTAGAGGACGGCGAGCGCCTGAAAACGCTCGTCCGGCGCCCAGGCCACGGCGCACTCGGCGGTCTCCGGGGTCGGTTCCCGATCGAGCGGCGCCTCGACGGCGGCCGCAAACTCGTCCCACAGCGCGACGTGCTCGGCCTCCTCGCGCGCGTGCTCGGCATCGCCCGCGGCGGCAGCCGCGTGCGCCACGGCGACAACCGCGTGGCGGTATTCGCCCGCATAGAACGCGAGCTCTTCACGGCTCAGCTCGCCGCGCTCCCAGCGCTCGTAGAACGGGTGCTTCAGGACGTCCCAGCGTTGCCGGGCTTCATCGATCCTCGCGCAAAGCTCCATTTCGCTCCTTCGCTCGAATAGCGACCCCGCACGGCTGATCCTAGTGGTCTGATCGGTGACGTTGCCCGCTTCCTGGGTCGCGAGCACCAAGCCAGAGGCCGCGATCGCCCGCAGGCAAGGCTTGTAGCCTTGAGAAGGGCGAGGGTGGACTCTGGTGCCGCGTGATCGCGGGCCAGGAAGCATGGCCACGTTGCCGGTCAGGCCACTGAGCGGCTCGACTCGACTAGCGCGCAGAGGTAGTCTCGCGGAATGAGGTGGTTCCTCGTTATCGCCGCAGTTGCACTGGCGGCGGCGGGGAGCGCCTCGGCGGAGTTGGTCGCGCGAGTCCCTGACGGCATGATCGCAGTGGCTCCGAACGGCACTCCGCTCGTCGGCTTCGTCCGCGGACAGCAGCTCGTGATCGCCCAAAGGACTGGCCACGAGCGCTGGAAGCGGCAACCGATCACGCAGGTTTCTAGGGGCTCCAGGCTCGCTGCCTTCAAGGCCGGAGCAGCCGGGCCGGTCGCGGTGATCATCGGCCCGAGCGACCGGAGTCTGACCGTTCTTCGGCGCCAAAGTAAGCGGTGGCGCAAGACGCCGCTCGCCGGCCCTCTCGGCGCCGATCTGAGCGTCGGCTGGCCGGGGCTGACGCTCGACCGCGCCGGCCTTCCGGTGGTCGCCTACACACGCTGGCACTCCCGCAGCCTCACCAGTCAGCTGATCTTGACGAGGATCGACGCCCGCGGTAAGCCGCATACGCAGCGGGTGACGGCCGCCGGCTTTCCGAAGAGTTACACCCCGCCGCCCGCGGCACCGGTGATCGTGCGCAACGGCAGCGTCCACGTGGTCGAGACCTATGGCGTCAGCGGCGCGGTCGGCACGATCGAGTGGATCCCGCGTTCGCACACCTGGATCGGCCTCTTTCTCTCCGCCGGCAGAGGCGGCTTCCCGATCGGGCCGATCTTCGCGGTGCCCGGCCGTGGCAGCGTCGTGCATGCCGCCTGGACCGAGGAGTTCCCGGGGTCCCTCTACGGCGGTTTTCCGGTCACGCTCGCCACTCATGGACGCGCGATCACGGAGAGCATCGTCTCGGAGCGCGGGGTGACGACGGGACTCGCAATGACCTCCCACGGCCCTGCGCTGGCGACCAACGAGTGGGTGGCGGCCGACAACTTCTCGTTCGCGTTTCCGGCACCCGACGCCGTCTGGGCCGGAACGGTCACCGGCAGCGGCGGCAGCGAGCTGGACGGTCGCCTGGCCGGCCTGGCGGCGGTACCGCATAGCGGCGCGCAAGACGTGCTCCTGTCGAGGGCCGACGGCCTCTCGTGGTTCCGCAGTCGCTCGCTACCGGTTCACGTCAGCCTGAGCGCGGAGCCGCGCAGCGACGGCACGATCGCGCTCTCGGGGCGGGTTCAGGGAGCGCGCGGCGGCCACGTCACCATCTATCGCGAGCACGCGAAGACCCGCCGTGAGGCCGCCGGCACCGTCAGGCTCGGCGCCGGAGGAAGCTTTGCGCTGGTCGACACGCCGCGAGCGCGCCCGGTCTTCTACCGCGCGGTCTACGTCGATCCGACGACCGGCATCCCGTACGCGAAGCTGCTGCGCGACCTGGTCGAGTAGGCCAGGAGGGCCAAGCCCTCCTACTAGGTGTCGCGACGAACCAGCAGGACGGCAGCGATCGCGAGGGTTAGCGCGCAGTAGCCGACGAACAGCAATGCGCCCGCTCCGGGCGAGAAGCTGTTCGCGTCGTGTGTGAGCGAGAAGAGCTGCCGGCCCGCCTCGCTCGGCAGGTACTTGCTGATCGCGTCGTTCCAGTTGCTCGGCAGGATGTTCATCAGCGGCGGGATGACGAAGAAGATGCCGGCGAACGTCGCAATCGCCCCCGCGGTATTGCGCACGATCGCGCCGATCCCGAGTGCGAAGATCCCCACCAGCATCAGGTAGACGGCCCCGCCGATGACCGAGCGGGCGACTCCGGGATGTGAGAACGAGGTCTGCAGGATGTGGTGACGCGAGAGGATCGCCTGGCTCGCAAAGAACGCGATCAGGACCGGCGGTAGTATCAGCAGAAACGCGACAACTGCGAAGACACCGGTCTTCGCCCAGAGCACCGGTAGGCGTTTCGGTAGCGCGGTGAAGCTCGCGCGAATCATTCCGGTCGAGTACTCGCCGGTGATCACGAGCACGCCGAGGACGGCGATTGCGAGCTGCGAGACGTTGACGCCCGCCAGGGCGATGTCGAGTGGGTGGCGATCGGCGCGCTCGTGCGGGCTCATCGAGCCCCAGTGGGAAGACGTGATCGCAGCGAAGAGGATCGGCAAAAGGATCGTCAGCAAAACGCCCGCGAATAGCGACCAGAGCGTCGAGCGCAGCGAACGCAGCTTCGTCCATTCGGAGAGAGCCACCCGCACCTGAGTGACCCGTCCGGTATGCGCGAGGCGCGGGATCTGCTGAGCTTGAGAGACCGTGCTCACAGGACGGCTTCCTCAGGCTCGAGCTCGGCCGCCTTGAACTCGACGTCGTCGCGGGTCAGGTTCATGAATGCCTCCTCGAGTGAGGCCTGCTGCGGCGTCAACTCGTGCAGGACGAGTTGATTCGCGGCAGCCGCCTCGCCGATCTGGACCGCGGTCAGCCCGCGCACCTCGAGCAAGCCGAGCCCAGCAGCGGTCACGCTCACGTCGGGCCCGCTCAGGAGGGCGTCCAGCTCGGCTGCTTGCGGTGTGCGGACGAGAACAAGACCTCCGGAAGCCTGTCGGATGAACTCCTCGGTACTCATGTCGGCGATCTTTCGACCCCTGCCGATCACGATCAGGTGATCGGCGGTGAGTGCCATCTCGCTCATCAGGTGGGAGGAGACGAAGACGGTGCGCCCCTCGGCGGCAAGGCCCCTCAGAAGATGGCGCACCCAGAGGATGCCCTCCGGGTCGAGCCCGTTCACGGGCTCGTCGAGCATCACGGTCGACGGATCGCCGAGCAGCGCCGCCGCGATCCCGAGCCGCTGACCCATCCCGAGCGAGAACTTCCCGGCCCTCTTTCTCGCCACGTCGTGCAACCCGACGAGGTCGATCAGCTCGTCGACGCGCCCACGGCCGATCCCGTGCGTCTGCGCCAGCGCGAGCAAGTGGTTGTACGCGGAGCGACCGGTGTGAACGGAGCGCGCCTCGAGCAACGCCCCGACCTCGTGCAGCGGCGCCGGGTGGTCGCGGTAGCGCTTCCCGTTGACGGTCACGTCGCCGGAGCTCGGCGCGTCGAGCTCGAGGATCAAGCGCATCGTCGTCGACTTCCCGGACCCGTTCGGCCCCAGGAAGCCGGTCACGACTCCCGGCTGAACCGTGAAGGAGAGGTCGTCGACCGCGCGCTGCTCGCCGTAGTACTTGGTCAGGCTTTCGGCCACGATCATCTGGCGATCGAAGCAGTAGCGTCTGAGAGTTTCCTGAGATTCGGATTTCTTTTTGGTTCACGCCGGCGACGTCGTCAGATGGACCCCTCCGGGCTGAGCGGCGAAGGCGCCGACCAGATTCGAACTGGTGTACGAGGCTTTGCAGGCCTCTGCCTAACCTCTCGGCCACGGCGCCGCGACGAGGAATCGTAGCGTCGCCCTCTGGGTAATCTCGTCCGCGTGGGCCAGCTCTCATTCGACGGTGACGAGACCGCCGAAGCGCTCATCCCCGAGCGCCCGAGCCTGAAGAAGCTGCGCGAGGCGGCTGCCGGCTGCAAGGCGTGCCCGCTTTGGGAGACCGGAACACAAACCGTCTTTGGCGAGGGCTCAGCTCAGGCAGAGGTCGTCTTCGTTGGCGAGCAGCCCGGCGACCGGGAAGACATCGAGGGTCGGCCGTTCGTCGGCCCCGCGGGCAAGTTGCTCGACGAGGCCTTACTGGAAGCTCGGATCGACCGCTCACGGGTCTACGTCACCAACGTCGTCAAGCACTTCAAGTGGAAGCCGCAGGGCAAGCGGCGAATCCACCAGAAGCCGAACTGGCGCGAGATAGCAGCCTGCCGGCCGTGGCTCGACGCCGAGGTCGCGGTCCTGAAGCCGCGCGTGCTCGTCTGTCTCGGCGCCACCGCCGCGCAGGCCCTCCTAGGCCGCGACTTCCGCGTCTCGCGGCAGCGGGGCGAGCTCGTCGACTCGCCGTTGGCGCCGAACGCGATCGCGACGGTGCATCCGTCCTCGATCCTGCGCGCCGAGGACAGGGACGTGCAGTTCCGGGAGTTCGTCCGCGATCTCGAGAAGGTCGCGGGCTTGATCGCCGCGAGCTAGAAGAACTCGTCGTCGTCGTCGGCGTGACCCATCGGGTCGAGCCGGCGGTTGCGGCGGACGAGGAGAACGAACGAGCAGCCGATGATCGGCACGGCCAAAAGCACCCAGGCGTCGCGCCAGGCGATCGCGAACCAGAGCCCGGCCGCTGCAGCGGCGGCGCTCCAGTACAACATCCGCACCTCTTTGGGGCGCAGACTTTCGTACAGCTCCCTCATGGCTAGGTGCGGGGGAGGGCGTCGATGACCGCGGAGATTGTGTCGACCACCTTGCCCGACAGTAGAGAGATCGCCGTGATCACAGCAACCGTGATGATCGCCAGCGCGACGCTGTACTCCGCCATCGTCTGGCCCTCGTCACGCTTACCTGTCGCGTTGTACGCATGCGCGAAAGCGAAAAGCTTCAAGAAGGGATCCACCTCCCTTCGGGCTTCTCGGAAGGTGGTGCCCCGTTTGCCTGGTGAGCGTCGTGCAGCGACAGCCTGACTCCTCGGAACGTGTGGCGTGGCCGCGCCGCCCTGTTTTTGCGGTACTTGGGCTGATGATCGGCGCAGACGCCGCCGCCGCTATCCCTCGCGGGAGCGATTGATCGAAAAAAGGCCAGTTGGCTACGATCGCGCAGCCGGAATGAGCAACGTTCTCTTCGTCTGCGTGGCCAATAGCGGCCGGTCCGTGATGGCGGAACGGCTGTTCCGGCAGGCCGCAGGCGGGCGGCACGAGGCGCGCTCTGCCGGCTCGGACCCCGGCCCGGCAGTGCATCCGCAAATGCTCGAAGCGTTGGCAGAGGTCGGCATCGACGCCTCCAACCACCGGCCCCGGCGCCTCGACGAGGAAGCGATCGGGTGGGCCGACGTCATCGTCGCCACCTGCGACGACGCCTGTCCGGTGATCTCCGGCAAGCGCTACGTGAGCTGGGAGCTGCCCGACCCGAAACCGCTACCTCTCGAGCAGGTGCGGGAGATCCGCGTCAAGATTGAGCAACTGGTCCGGCAGCTGGTCGACGAGCTCGACCGAGAAGCCGCGGCCGCCTGAGCGCTTCCGCGGTCGACCCGCCGCAATCACTCGATCGCCTTCTTCCGCGCCAGGGCCTTCTTGCGATCGCGCCAGATCCAGGCAAGTCAAGCGACAGAACGGGAATCACTCGGGGGCTGCGGCCCGAGCGGCGGCGTCGCGAGCAAGCCGAGCCGCTGCGCCGTCGCGATCGCCTCGAGCCGAGTGTGCACGTCCAGCTCCGTGAAGACGCTCCGCAGGTGGTTGCGGACTGTCTCGGTGGAGATCGAGAGCGTCTCCGCCATCTCGGACGTCGATAGCCCGGCGGCGATCAGGTTGAGGATCTCGCGCTGTCGTGGTGTCAGTCGCGGCTGAGGATCGGGGCCGACGGAGGGCGGCCGGCGCGCGGCGAACGCGAGAATGAGAACGCCGACGATCGCGTCGCCCGAGCAGAGAGGCAGATGCTGTGCCCGCACGCCACGGAGCTGCCCACTCGCGTCGATGAAGACGGTCTCGAAGTCGGTCGGCTGGCCGCACTCCACCGCGCGGCGGAACTGTTCCGCGACGTTCTCGCGTGCTTCCTGTGGCACGGGCTCGGTGAAATGGCGACCGAGCAGCTGCGCCCTCGAGAGGCCTATGGCCCGCTCCGCAGCCGCGTTCAGGTGCACAAACCTGCCGTCAACGTCGTGCAGACTCGCCGGCACCACGAGGCTGTCGACCAAGGACAGGTCGACATCCTGCATACCAGGTGGCATCGCGCCGACATGTTGGACCAGCCGTTCGCGATGCGTCAACAACGCGACGCCCATTGCTTGCCGACCAACGAGGCTCGCCGACGTACCAGACGACCAGCTGCGGCCGCAGGTCCGGATCGGGGTGGCTGGAGCTGAGAAACGCGGGACCGCCGTGTCGATTAGAGGCATAGTGGTTGAGGGCAAAGCGGGCCTAGGCTGCGGCCAACAGCAGTGCCGGGCCGCTATGGGCCGCCCATCTCGGTCCGAGTGGTCGCCGCATTTGCTTCGCTCCGGGCATGAGGATCCTCGTCGCAGGAGCGAGCGGCGTTCTCGGCCGCTCAACGCTGCCCCACCTCGATCGGCACGAAGTCATCGGATTGACGCGGACCGGCGACAAGCTGCAACTTCTGCGTGACCTCGGGGCCGAAGGAATCGTCTGCGACGTCTACGACTACCCGACGCTGATGCGTGTCGCGCAGCGAGCACGGCCGCAGATCGTCGTCAACTTCCTCACCGACCTGTCCGCGGGATCGGACGAAGGGAACACCCGCGTGCGGCGCGAAGGCGGAGCGAACTTACTCAACGCCGCCAAGGCGGCCAACGCAGCACGACTCGTCGTTGAAAGCGTTGCATTCCCGCTCCACGGAGACGCGGCTCGTGCGCTCGAACAGCTCGAGCACTCAACACACCGGTTTCCCGGCGAGGCGCTGATCCTGCGCTTCGGCCGCATCTGGGGACCCGAAACGCTGCACCAAACCCCACCCCAGCCGCCGGCGGTCCACATCGAGAAAGCAGGAGCAGAAGCCTCGACACTCATCACCCACGCACCGCCTGGAACATACGTCGTTACCTAGGCCAGCAGCAACGCCAGTGACTCGGGATGAAGCCCGTGGCTCGGCCAGGTCGAGCGGTGAGGTCATGCTTTGAGGACGGGTTTCAATCTTACGCCGGGGTTTTCCCGGGTTGCGACGGAGTGCCACAAGCCCAAATGTGGAGGTACGACGGAAAACCGTCTGCACCGTCCAGGAAGTAAGAAATGACGGAAGCGAGTCAAGGAGGTAAGACATGTCGGAAGCGAGTCTGTACGAACGCCTCGGCGGGGCATTCGCGATCGCAGCAGTGATCGACCACTTCAGCGATGCGGTCGTGCGTAACCCGATCACGGGTCAGGGGTCGGAGGACCCCGAACTAGACGAATGGAGCACCCACGATCTGGGCAGGCTTCCAGGCCTCAAATTCATGCGCACCCTCTGGGTCTGCGACATTGCCGGCGGACCCCAGCACTACGCAGCCACGAAGCCGGGCAAGACTCCTCTCGGCTTGGAAGAAGCCCACCGCGCGCTGACGATCTCTCCCGCGATCTTCGATGAAGTCGCGGCTGAACTTGGGCGATCGCTCGATCACTTCAATGTGCCCGAGCCGGAGAAAGGGGAGGTTCTGGCTGCATTCGCCGCACACAAAGGCGAGGTGATCGAAGGATACGAGCAACAGACCCGCGAGGAGGAACTGACCCACTCCTGAGAACAGCAACCGCTTCATCAGCCGGCAACCATTGACGTCTCGTTCAGTGGACTAGCGATCGTCGCCGCGGTGGCGTTGGCGGCGCCGCTCGCTCTCGGGCTCTTCCCCGGTGTTCGGTTGCCGTCGATCGTGCTGGAGATCGTGCTCGGGATCGTGATCGGACCCGATGTGCTGGGCTGGGTCTCGATTGACACCGCAATCCAGGTCATCAGCCTGCTCGGCCTCGCCTTTCTGCTTTTCCTCGCAGGTCTGGAAGTCGACTACGAGCGCTTTCGCGGCCAGGCGCTTCGCCTCAGTGTCATCGGCTACGCAATTTCGTTCGGACTTGCGCTCGTGATCGGCTTCGGTCTCCACGCCGGTGGGCTTGTGAAGTCGCCGTTCCTGATCGGCATCGCCCTGTCTGCCACCTCGCTCGGGATCGTGGTTCCGCTCCTGAAGGACGCGGGTCAAGTGGACACGCCATTCGGGCAGCTCGTCGTCGCCGGCGCGTCGATTGCCGAGATCGCACCAATCGTCTTGCTGTCACTCTTCTTCTCGGGTGAAGCCGGCGGGCTCGGCGTGAAACTGTTGTTGCTCGGGCTGTTCGGGCTGTTCGTGCTCGCCGTCGGTGTGGCGGTTCTCGGCGCCGAGCATTCGATGCGCATCTCGGCGGCGTTCCTGCGTCTGCAGGACACGACAGCGGAGATTCGCATCCGGGCGGCGTTCCTCTTGCTTGCTCTCTTTGTCGTGCTTGCCGAGCGGCTCGGCCTGGAGGCGATTCTCGGCGCCTTCCTCGCCGGTGCGATCATCAAGCTCGTCGATCGGGATCAGACGATGACGCACCCGGAGTTCCGTCAGAAGCTCTAGGCGGTGGGCTACGGCGTCTTCGTCCCCGTGTTCTTCGTCGCGACGGGCGTAGGATTCGAGCTGAACGCGCTCTTCGCGAACGCGACGAATCTCGCGCGCGTGCCGATCATCCTCGCAGCCTTGCTCGTTGCACGCGGGCTGCCCGCGCTCGTCTACCGATCGCTCGCTACCCGCACGCAGACACTTGCGGCTGTGCTGCTACAAGCAACCTCGATCAGCTTCTTGGTCGTCGCCGGCCAGATCGGTGTACAGCTAGGCCTGATTCGTCCCGCCGCGTCGGCAGCGCTGATCGCGGCCGGCCTCTTATCGGTGCTGCTCTTCCCGCTGACGGCGTTGACGCTCCTCTCGAGCGCCGAGCAAAGGCCAGAAGATCTCCTCGAGTCCGCCGCCTGACCTGGGCAGGTCTGGTTATCCGGGTTTCCCTGCCCCGACCCACTCCTCGGAGAGCGCGGTTCGCTCGTCTGTTCGGCGGTTGCAGACACGTCAGTCTCCTTTGTGGTCGCGCGGCGTCATGCGACCAGATAGGTCTGGTAAGTGACGCCGCGGTCGAGCGCGTGAGCGCCGCCGCGGTCAAGGGCGGCTAGCCTGGTATCGAGCCGACTTGTGGTCCTCAGTCGACGAGCCAGACCCGATTTCTACAGAGGCAACAAAAACTCGGCTTAGCGTGGGCTTTCGTCAGAGCGGATGATGGGAGGTGCGGCGGGTCTCTTTCTCGCGGTCTCCTAGAGGGGTTGTCCACCGCTGACGAGCGCGCGCAGGCTCTCGTGCTCCTCGCGGCAGGCAGGGCAGCCGTCGAGATGAGCGCGCAGGCCTGGAATCACAGCATCGGGATCCTGGCCGGCGAGCCCGAGCTCGACGTACCGGTCGAGCTGCTCGAAACACTCGTCGCAGCCGAGCTCCGGCGTCGCGGGGCCGAGTAGCCGGCTGAGCGCCTGTTTCAGCTCGGGTCGCTCCATTACTCCTCCTCCAGCCATGAGTCGGGCGAGTGCCCGGTCTCGTGCAGGTGCTTGCGCAGCTTCTGGCGCGCGTCGTGCAATGTCTTGTAGAGGGCGCCGCGGGTGGTGCCGAGTCGGTCGGCAAGGACATCGATGGGCACACCGTTGAGTGCGAGCGCGACGAGCACGCGCCGCTGATGCGGCGTCAGCGCCTCGGCGATTGCGCGTTGCAGCGTCCGCAGCAGCTCGCTCTGTTCCAGCTCGGCCGCAGGACCGAGTTCGGCGCTCGAGAACAGGCTCCAGCTCTCCGGTTCGAGCGGCACCTCGCGTCCCTGCCAGGCACGTTTGCGCAGCTTCACGGCCGCCTCGAGCAGCGCGAACTTGTAGGCCCAAGTCGTGAAGCGGCTGGCGCCTCGGAAGTCGTCGAGGCGGGCGAGCACGCTCATCAGAGCGTCGTCTGCCGCTTCGAGCCCGATTTCGTCGAGCTCGTTGCCGCGCAGGTGCCGCAAGGACGGCCCGCGACGCGCGACTTCGAAGCGGGCAGCGCGAAGCAGCAGTGCGTGCAGCCGCGCGACTGCGGCTTCGCGCTCAGCGCCCTCGCTGCGCAGGTCGCGCAGCCAGACGAATGAATCTTGATCGGCCGCCACGCTCGGCGGCCGCCGCCCCGTGACAGCGGGGTGAGCAGAAGCTTCCATCGACCGCAGCGGAACGCTAGCCGTACCGGATCGGGTCATGCGGCCGGTCCTTCCTCGAGTGGTGCGAGGATCCTCACCGCCAGTTCGGGCGAGCAGCCCCGCTCGACAAGCTCGATCAGACGATGCAGGTCGTAATCGGGGTCTCCGGCCAGCCGAGCCGCGAGAGAAGGCGGGAACCCCGAGCGAGCCAGCTGCTCGCGCCGCCAAGCGGCGATGTCCCCGCGGTCGATGCCGGTTCGCAGTTCGGTTCGCACATTCGGTTGGTGACGGCGGCCCGGCATTTCTTACCTCGCGTCTCTTGACCAAATCTCGGGCTCAATAACCGCTGAAGCGCTCAGGCCGGATCTGTTCGTCAAGGATGCCGGCTGCGCGCAGCTGCGCGGCGACCGCCTCGACCATCGCGGGCGGCCCGGCCAGGAGGTAGCGAAACCCATCCAGATCGCGACCGAGATGCTCTCGCAGTAGCTCCGGTCCGATCCGCCGCTTTTCACCTTCCCAGCTCGCGTCGTCGGTCATCGTCAGCACGAGGTGGATGTTCTCGTGCGCGCTCTCGAGCTCCAAGAGCTCCTCGAGGAAAGCGGTCGACCCGCGGTCACGGTTGGAGTAGACGAGTGTGACGCGATGGGGCAGATGCTCTTCGGCGATATAGCGGAGCATGCTGCGAAAGACAGTGATCCCGATCCCACCCGCAATGAAGACGTAGGGCAGGTCGGTCGCGTCGGGGAGGACGAAGTCGCCTTTCGGCTCTTCCACTTCCACCTCTGCCCCGACCGGAAGCTCGGCCAGCGAGCGCTTAAAGGCGCTGTCGCGCAACCGGGTGCAGAGGCCGAGCAAGCCGCTTTCATTTGGCGAGGTGACAACGGAGATGTGGCGGCGCGGTCCCCTCTCGTCGTCGTAGGGCGGGTCGAGCAGCGTCACCCAGAAGTACTGTCCGGGCCGGAACTCAACCTTGCGACCGAGCAGGTCGAAGACGACCAGCAGCGTCCCCGCCGCCACCTCCCGTTTCTCTTTGATCCGTGCGAGCACGCGTGTCAGCGGCGCAGCCGCAGCGGCGGGTCGTAGACCGACGCGAGCCGACCGAGCGTGAGCGCTGCAAGCATCAGCCCGAAGTCGCGCAGCGCAATGTCGTAGAAGCCTGAGTAGCTGAGCAAGTTGACGATGATCCCCGCGAGCCAGGCCGCGACCAGATACGCGCCGTAGCGCGGCTTGAGCAGAACCGCGAGGCCGGCGACGATCTCGACGACGCCGACGAAGTACATGAACTCTTGGCCGCTGCCGGGGACGAGGTGGTTGATCCAGGGCGCCAGGTACTTGGGCCAGTGGACGAGAAGATTGGAGAACTTGTCGAGGCCGAAGACGATTGGTGCGACCGTAAAGCCAACCCGCAGCAAGAGGTACGCCTGGTAGCGCGGGTCGCGCAGAAGCGAAGCGTGCTCGGGTTCTTCAAGACGTACAGGGCTCGCGCCTGGAGCAGTCGTTTCGATCGTGGTACTCACGTCTCACCTACCTTTCGAGTTGCGTTCGGCACGTGAGTGTCGGTCGGCGCGCGTGTCTTACCTGCGGGCCGATCGGCAGCACGCGAGGTACGGCGGCGCGCGCCGCCCGCGAGACGATGTCCCGTAATAGCGGAGACTCATCCGCTCGATGCGACCTCCTGAACGTCGGCGTCTATGCCAACGTCGTTAGGGGTGGCGCAATCCGCGGTTGGCAATCTCGTGACAGCTAAGCGCGCGATTTACCCTCGAGGTCACCCCTCCTCCCTAACGCCGGTGCATCGCTTATGACCCGTGCCGGGCTGCGTCGGCGGCTCTTGCCAGCCCGGTGAGGACGGAGAAGAACTCGGGTGATTGACCGATGAAGAGCCCGTTTGCGGTCAGGGCCTTGACTGCTCCCATCGCGGCGCCCTCCGTATGGGTAGGGCGGATGATCGAGCAGACCGGGAACTTGCGGTCGAGGAAGATCGTCGGCTCGGGCATGATCAAGTTGGTCTGCAAAAGCTCGCCGTCGGCGTTGAGATCGGGGAACGTGAGCCCGGTCGTGGGGTCGGTCAGCGGGGGCGCGTTGCCAGCCTTGTCCTGCCAGGTCTGGAAATGCATCGTCTCGGTGGGACCGATGCTGAGCAGGATGCGCAGCACCTCCGTGTGTGTAACGCGCTGGGCGAGAGAGGGGTACAGGCTGGTGCCGCCTTGCTCGATGAAGGCAAAGTGGAAGCCGGCCGTGTTGGCGATCGCCTGTAGGTGGTCGGATGGTGTTAGGTCGGCATTGCTGCGCGGGATCGCCGGGTGTTGGCCGGTGGCGAGATCGGGGATTGCTTGGGGCAACGTGTCGCCGAAGTCGGGGTTCTGCGAGTCGCTGCGGTAGCGCGTCCACCAGCTCGTGTCGACGGTCAGCTGCATCAGATTCGTGAGCCGTCCAATCTGCTGGGCGCCCGTTGCTGTGCTGCTCGGCAGCGTGCGGAATTTGTCGAGGTTGACCGTTTCGACGCCGTGCGCCTTCAGATAAGCGTTGATGAAGGTGAAGTGGGTGAACTCGTCGTCGGTGTTGTCGTGGATGTACTGGTCCATGTCTTCGTCCAGCACCGCAAGCGCCTCGGTGTAGGCCAGATTCCCGCTTCCGCCGGGACTTCACTGTCCTGGATGCCGCCGAGCTCGTTGTACTGCTGCCAGGCATCGGTCTCGAGGATCTCGGCCGCGGCCAGGAATTGGAGAATCGCCGCGTCTCCCGGGGTCAGGCCGCCGCTCGCGTGCGCCGCCGGCGGATCGGCCAGGAGCCGCCCCGCGCCAATGGCTCCTGCTCCGACTGCGGCGCCTTTGAGCAAGAAGGCGCGCCGGGTGTCGAGATGCTGTTCGGTCGTTTCCATGATCTCCTCCTTAGGGGTTCGGCGAGCTAGGACGGACGCCGGAGGGCGTCACGCATCGACCTCGGAGGTGCGCGGGGCCGGGCCTGCACCGGCTCGGCGAAGGAGGTTTCGCCGGCGGGCATTTCTCGGCGTTACGCCCGCTGTGAACCGACGGATTTTCGGACTGTAAGCCAGCTCACATTTCTTTCGAAATCCGAGGATCGCGCGGCCTTCGTAGTTATTCCGCGGAGGTCGAAATACGGTGCTCGACTCGACGATACGGCCTTCGGATGGCAACGACCTTGGCCGACTGCTTGCCGTCTGCCCGCGATTGACGCTTCACGCGGGCGACGTCCACAGTGCAGACGACTTCTCCGAGGCGACGCTGCTGTTCGTCGAAGCGGGGATTATCGTCATCGCATCCGCCGCCCGGCCGAAACGGCGGATCGTGGTCAGCTTCTGCTCGCCCGGAACGCTGCTTCCCTCACCCCACTCGGATGAGCAACTCGCTGCTCTCGCAGACTCGACCGTAATCTCGCTTGGCCCGAGGGTCCTACAAAGCCTGCTTCAGCTTCCGTCTGCGGCATCCGAGATCGTCGATGCCCTGCTCGAGGCGCTCCGCGAGCGGCAAGAGAGCCTTGCCCAGTTCGCGATCGTCGGCCACGCCGAGCGCCTGCGGGGAAAACTTCTCCAGCTTGCGCGGACGCACGGCACCGTCGTCAGCGGCGGCGTCCGCGTGGAGTTACCGCTGACGCACGAGCTCCTTGGTCAGGCCGTCGGCTCCGCACGCGAAACGGTCACCTCGGCGCTGAGAACGCTTGAGCGAGAGGGTTTCCTCGTCCGCGAAGGCCGGCTCTATCGGTTGATGATCTCGCCGGACATCCTCGACTCGGACGAAGTCTAGGACCCTCGAGCGATCACGCTGTGAGGCGCTCGAACGGTGCTAGAAGCACTGGCCCCGCAAGTCGAACTCTGTTCGCCTAGGCCCATCGCCTCGCGCGACGACGCGCGTTGGCGCCTTCGGGCTTTCGGCCGGGGTTCTGGCCGCAGGGCCAGTTCAGCAACTCTACTCCTTGGAGCCGCCGCTCGCGCGCGTCTTGGCCCGGGCCTAGAACTCAGCGATTGTTTTCGGCTTCCCGTGGAGGCACTAATGGGCACCAGCGACGAAATCAGCTACGACGCGTTGACGAATGAGCCAACAAAAAACCCCGCCTAGCGGGGCTTTCGTTAGAGGGCGAGTTCCAAGAATTCGCTCGAGTTCCAAAAAAGCGCCACGATGCCCAAGTGGAGCGGGCCATCGAAGTACGACGCCGGTTCAATCCGGCCCACCTACTTCGGCCGCTCAGCCGGCTTTGGCTTCTTTCCCGAGGCTGCCGTCGACGAACACAGCAGTGCGGAAAATGCATAGCGCAGAGCTTGGCACTGTCACTGAACGGCCATCCCCATCACGGCTTTCGCGACGATGTAGCTCATCTCGATGGGTACCTATCTCGCCCTGGGCGACAGCATCTCCATCGACGACTACACCGGCGTGTGCGGTGGTGGAGCCGCGTCCCAGCTTGCACAGAAGCTCGGCATCGACCTCATCGACCTGACGCGCGACGGCAACACGACGTACGGCGTGCTCGCCGACCTCGCTCGTGCACCGGCAGCTTCGGACGTCGTGACGCTAACCGCCGGCGGCAACGACCTGCTCGGCGGTGACCTATCGCGCGCGATCCTGCGACGGCTTGACCAGATCGCTCGGCGAATCCAACCGCTCGGCGCCCGCATCATCCTCAATACGGTCTACGACCCGAGCGACGGCGACAACGACGTCGGGCGGCGCGAGCTGGGTCTCTCGTGGCTGGCGACAAAGGAGCTACGACGGCGCTTAAACGCCGTCAACCGCGGCGTCGCCGCGCTGGCCAGCAAGCGCTGCTTCCTCCTCGCCGATCTGGAGCGGCTCTTCCACGGGCACGGCATCGCATCGGACGAGCCTTGGTTCGTCAGTGTGATCGAGCCGAACCTCGCCGGTGCGACCGCGATCGCCGAGCACTGGTACGAACTGCTGACGTCGCGATAGAAGACCAGATCCAAAAATCGCGGAAAGTCGTAGAGGCGCCGAAGCATGGGAGCGCGAGCGCTGGACGCCGCCGCCATGGCTGCCGACCGTTGCAGGCGGAGAAGGAGGCAGCGGAGAAACTGGATGGCCGCGGCGCTCGCGGCCGCGGGTGCGACCGCAGTCACCGAGTGGCCGGTAGTACGAAAGCTGGAGGCGGCGGGAATCGAGCCCGCGAAGGTCGGCGGTGCCGGCGGTTCAAGCCGGTCCGCCGAGCACCGACGCCTGACTCGGTGCGAGAATGCGGGCATGCACGTCGGCGCCCCCGACCCGGTGGCGACGGCCGATCTCGACCGCCTTGGGATGCCGCTGCCCGAGCCGGAGCTCCAGGCGCGGTTCGACGCGCTCCAGCGCAAGCTCGTTCCGCAGTGGGAGCTCATCGAGGAGTTCACGGACGAGCCGTACGGGATCGTCGTCGTCCCGTCGCTCAGCGGCGTCGAGCTGCCGCTCGACTCGACAAAGCGCCAAGCATACGAGGAACGCTATCTCTTCCTTCTCTTCCTGCTTCGGCAGCCGCGCGCGAAGCTGATCTATGTCACCTCGCAGCCGATCCAGCCGAGCGTGATCGACTACTATCTCGGGCTCCTTCCGGGCGTCGTCGCAAGCCACGCGCGGCGGCGGCTCCACCTCGTGAGTCCGCACGACGGCGGGCCGCCGCCGCTGTCGGCGAAGCTGCTCGAGCGTCCGCGGCTCCTCGACGAGATTCGCTTGCTCGCGGGGGATCCCGATCGCGCACACCTCGTTCCCTACAACACCACGCGACTCGAACGCGATCTCGCCCTTCGGCTCGGGATCCCGATGTACGGCGCCGACCCGAAGTTCAGCGTGCTCGGGACGAAGAGCGGCGGGCGGGCGCTCTTCGCGGAGGCCGGCGTCCCGCATCCAGAGGGCCGCGAGGGGCTGCGCTCGTTCGACGACGTCGTCGACGCGGTGCTCGAGCTCGTGGCGGCGAGGCCGGGCATCGAGTCGGTGGTGCTGAAGCACGACGAGGGGGTATCCGGATACGGGAATGCTGTGCTCGACGTGCGTGGGCTCGAGGAGGCGGAGCGGGCGCGTGTCGAACAGCGGCTGAGCGACCTTCGTCCCGAGGACGCACATTCGAGCCCTGAGCGATTCCTCGAGCGGCTCGCCGACGGCGGCATCGTCGAGGAGCTCGTCGTGGCGAGGGAGCTCCGCAGCCCAAGCGTTCAGATGCGCGCGACGCCGCTCGGCAAAATCGAGCAGCTCTCGACGCATGACCAGCTGCTCGGCGGTGCGAGCGGGCTGAGCTTCCTTGGGTCGGTGTTCCCGGCAAGCGACGAATATGCGCGCCAGATCGCGCACGAGGCGCTCAAGGTCGGCGAGGCGCTCGCAGGGCGCGGCGTCATCGGCCGGTTTGCGGTCGACTTTCTCACCGCTCGGACGGACGGCGGGTGGAAGCCGTACGCGATCGAGTTGAACCTGCGCAAGGGCGGCACAACACACCCTTACCTCACCCTGCAGTTCCTCACGGATGGCACGTACGACGCCGGGCGTGCCCTCTTCCTGACGCCGACCGGGGAGGCGAAGTTCTTCGTGTCCACCGATCGGCTCGAGTCCGAGAAATACCGAGTGCTGCAGCCGGACGACGTCTTCGACTTGGCCGTTCGCAACGGCCTCCACTTCGACCATACGACTAAGACAGGGACCGTTTTCCACATGATGACCACGCTCGGCCGGCACGGGTTGATCGGCCTCACCGCCGTCGGCGACAGCCGCGAGCAGGCGCAGAGCCTATTCGCCCGGACGAGGGACGCCTTCAACCGTGAGGCCCGTGAAGCGTCGAGCGATCAGGAGCTTCCGGCTGTCGACTGAGCAACGGCGACCCTCGCCGAAGTGCACGAGCTCGGGCCTCAGGCGAAAGTCTTCGATGCGAAAGCCGAGCGTGCTGTCCGGCGAGGAGCGCCTGCGCGTCATCGATCGGATTTGGGCGCCCAAAGTTTGCGAGACTTCCGCTGTCGGCCATCTGCCCACCTTGGGCTCACGAGCTACTGCGGCCGATAGGGGAGGTTCAGATGAGAGCTACCTCGTTCTTCATCGGCTCGATCGTCGTCGCTGCCGTCGCCTTCACGAGCTCGGCATTGGGCGTGGGCGCGAACGCACGCGTGACGCGGGACGACACCGCCTCGAGCTACCTGCGCTACGACGGCTCGAGCGACGCGACCACGGCCGCCTGCAGCACGGGCAGACGCCAACAGAACGAGCCGAGCGTGGCCGTCGACCCGCACGACACGTCCGTGATCGCCGCCGGCGCGAACGACTACTGCGCCTCGATGGTGAACGGTGACGTGTGGGCCGGCTACTACCGCTCGACAGACGGTGGCTCAAGCTGGCAGGACAGCGTCGTGCCGGGCTATCCAGCCGATACGTCTGCGGGCGGCACCGCCTCGCCGGCGCACGGGACGTGCGGCGCCGCCGGCGATCCGAGCCAGGCATTCGACAACGCCGGCCGTCTGTTCTACGCGTTCATCTGCTTCAACCGAGGAAAGCCCGTCAACGGCGGCATCTACGTCGCCCGGTACACGAACGACGGCGGCACCTACGACCGGACCGTGCTCGTGAAGAAGGGCGCGCCGTCCGCCCTCTTCGAGGCGAGCGGGCTCTTCCAGGACAAGGACAACATCGCCGTCGACCAGACGAACGGCCCGCACTCAGGCAACGTCTACCTCGCGTGGTCGCAGTACAGTGGGCAGGCCGGGAACAACGCGGTTCTGGTCTCCCGCTCCACCGACCACGGGCTAACGTTCTCGCAGCCGATCCGCGCCACGCCGGTCGCGCTCGGCACCGCGTCATTCGCCGACGTCGCGGTCGGTCCCGACGGCGCGGTGTACGTGACGTTTATCGAGTATCCGTCCAGGTCCAATCCGAGCACCGGCATCTGGCTCGTGAAGTCGACGAACGGCGGCGTGACCTTCGGGCCGCCGGCCCTCGTGGCCTCGATCGACCAATTCGACTCCAGCCAGTACAGCGGCAACGGCGCCTCGGACTGCGGCGACGGGCCGTTCGCCTGCCCGAGCGGGTTCACGTTCTCGCGGTTCTTTAGCTCGTCGACGGTCGCCGCCGATGCAACCGGCGTGCACGTGGTCTGGGCGGCGAGGACCACGACCGGCCAGTCGAAGATCTTCGTCCGCAACTCGCCGGACGGCCTTAGCTGGCCGACGCCTTCGGCGACGCTCGACACGGTCGCGGCCGGCCACCAGTGGTTCCCCGACATCGCGTCGAGCGGCGGCACGATCAGCGTCGTCTTCTACGACTCGCGCGCCGACCCGGCGTACTCGGCCGGCCGCCCGCCGGGGAACACCGCGTCCGGAGCCAACTCCGGCAACGTCGTAAACACGTACGTGGCCCAGTCCACGAACGGCGGCGTGAGCTGGAGCGAAACCCAGGTCTCCTCGGTCGGAAGCAACTTCGGCTGGGAGACGCACGGCTCCCGGCGGGACGGCTTCTGGGGTGACTACCTCTACATCTCGGCAGTCGGAGGCACGGTGAAGGCTGCCTGGACGGACTCCCGCGACCTCGTGCCCGGCACGGATCCTCGCGAGACCGGCGCCGACGACGACGTGGACGGCTTCGACGTCTTCCAGCCGTGCACTTACGTTCCGAACGACATCAATGCCGCCTCGTACTCGTCGCCGCTCATCAGCGATCCCTGCCTCTCACAGGGCGGGCTCGACCAGAACATCTACGCGGTGAGCCCGTAGAGCTCGCGTACCGCTGGCGAACGCCCGGGTCTGCCCCGGGCGTTCGCCCACTCGTTCCACTTGCCACGCTGGTGCCGAGGCAACGACGTGCCTGCTTGCACTGAGAGAGAGAGAGAGAGAGAGAGAGAGAGAGAGAGAGAGAGAGAAGTAGAGCGGATGATGGGACTCGAACCCACGACCTTCTGCATGGCAAACGGGTCATGGTTTCGGGCCAGAGACCGCCGGAAAGCCGCACGGTTAAGCAAAGTATCGCGCCTCTGGGGCGGCTGCATCCGTCGTTCGAATTCCCGCGATTTGCGTTCCATTCGGCGGGGTTTGGGCAGTGAAACACGCTCTGTGCCCAATCGCGGGAGAGGTCCGGAGTACTCGAGCTTGTCTGGAGTGGCGGCTCCCCGCCGAGCCGCCCGCTCCACGAAAGCGTCGGTGCGCGCCCCATCTGCGTTGAACATGTCTCGACACCGGGTGCGACCGGTGGGCCAGCGCGGCCCCCAGCTCGTCAAGCTCGGAATCCGTACACCTCGGCGGCGCGCTCGGTCGTGAGGAAACCGTTTCTCAGGTCGTCGCGGATCAGCTCGGGCGCGCGTTGGAGCGGATCGCCGTAGCCGCCGCCGTTCCCGGTGTGGATCCGGATGACGTCCCCCTCGTTCACCTCGAGTGCTGTGACGACGGCGTACTCCTCTACCGTCCCGTCGGCCCGGATCACCTCGACGTAGTTCGGCGATCCTTCGCGGCCGCCCTTCAGCGCCCAAGGCGGGTGCCGGTTTCGCGTGTAGGCGCAGGTTAAGAAGCAGTCGTCCGCCCGCACGCGGTAGTCGAGCACGATCCCCCGGCCGCCGCGGTGTTCTCCTTCGCCGCCGTCGCCGTCCTCGAGGGCGAGCCTGTCGACGTAGAGCCCGTAGCGGGCCTCGGCGACCTCGGCCGGGCAGTTGAACGTATCGCCGTGGAATCCGCTGAAGATCGCGTTGTTGCCGTCACGCGTCCGCGACCCTCCCCAGCCGCCCACCTGGGGCTCGACGATGGTGAAGTGACGGCCCGTGTCGGGATGGGTGCCGCCGATGAAGGTGCCGCAGATCGAGGCGAAGCTGCCGGCGGGCAGACGGTCGTCGAGATGCGGTGCGAGGCAGCGCCAGAGCAGGTCGTAGAGGCGAATCTCGACCTCGTAGTAGGTCCCGAACGCCGCGGGAGGCGCGGGGTCGAACACCGATCCCGTGCGGGTGAGGAGCTTCAGCGGCCGCAGGTTGCCCGCATTCGCGGCATGGTGCTTGTCCGTGATGTTCATGAAGATCATCTGCGCCGCGACGAGCGTGCCGTCTCGGGAGGCGTTGTTGGGACCGCGGTCCTGATCGGGGTTGTCGCGGAGGTCGACGACGAACTCGTCCTCGCGGATCTCCACCGTCGCCGTGTATACCGCGCCGCTGTCCTGCTCCTCCGCGAGGGTGAAGCGCCCCTTCGGTAGCGAGGCGAGCGCACGGAGCGAGACCTGCTCCCCGTGATCCATGAAGAGATCGAGTGCGGTGAGGAACGTCTCGACGCCGTACCTCGCGACGAGCTCGAGCAGGCGGCGCTCCCCGACGCGCGCGGCGGCGATGCCAGCCCACATGTCGCCCAGGAGGTAGTCAGGGAGCCGACTGTTGCACTTCATGATCTCGACCACTGATTTGATCGGCCGACCTTCCGAGATGAGCTTCACGGCCGGGATCCGCAGGCCCTCCTGGAAGATCTCCCGCGCGTCGTTGGAGATCGAGCCCGGCACGAGCCCGCCAACGTCATTCCAATGCGCAATGTTCGCGGTCCAGGCGATTCGCCTCTCGCCGGCGAAGACCGGCATCGCGAGGACGACGTCGTTGAGGTGCGTGACTCCGCCGTGGAACGGGTCGTTCGTAGCGAAGATGTCAGCCGGGCGGATCTCGCCGGGCTCGCCGTTCAGCTCGATGATGCGCTGTACGGCCTTGTCAAGCACGCCGACGAACGCGGGCCATGTCGAGCACCTCGTAGATGATCGCGCTCATCGCGGTCTTCCTGAACGCGGCGAACATCTCGTCGCTGATCGCCTGCAGCGAGCTCTGGATGATCTCCAGCGTGATCGGATCGTGGCTCACGTCGTTCATGAGCCCTTGGATATGACGAGATTGCCGTATGCATCGACGTCCGCAGTCCAGCCGGGGTGGACGACCGTCGTGCTGCCCGCCGTCTCGACGACCGCCGGACCGTCGAACGTGGCGCGCGGCTCGAGGAGTTCGCCCGCGAAGACGTCGGCGAGGCGGATGCCGCCCGAGACGAAGTCGACCTCACGCCGCCTTTTGCGCGCCTCGTCGATCGACCGGCCGGTACGAGGCAGCTCCACGGGCGCGAGCTTCCCGACCTCGGCGACCGCGACGAGATGGACGCCGACTAGCTCGATCGGGGCTTCGAGGCGGTACGTGTACTCCCGCTCATAGTCGGTGTGGAAGGTCTCAGAGATCGCGGCGACGGCGGCCACGTCGACGGCGCCATCGGGAAGGAGCACCTCGACGCCGTGCTCCTGGTTCTCGTAGCGCATCGTCCCGTGGCGCTGGAAGTGCACGCTCTCGGGTGGAACGCCTTCCTCGGCGAACCGGGCCAGGGCAGACGAGGCCACCTCCCGGAGCAGCGCGTCGAGCTCGGAGGCGCTCCGCTCCTCGATCGGAACGAAGCGCGTGACGAAAAAGTCCCGGCGCAGGTCGCTCATCAGCATCCCCCACGCGGAGAAGACGTCGGCCGCGCGGGGGATCACGACCTTGCGCATGCCGAGCTCGGCCGCGAGCTCGACTGCATGCAGGCCCCCCGCGCCGCCGAAGGCGACTAGCGTGAAGTCGCGCGGGTCGTAGCCGCGGTTCGTCGAGACGAGCTTGAGCGCATTGATCATGTTGTTGTTGGCGATGCGAACGACCCCGCGCGCCGCGTCCGCGCGGCTCACGCCCAGGGTGGCGGCGAGACGGTCGAGCGCAGTCTCGACGGCCTCCATGTCGGCGTCGAGCTCGCCCCCGCAGAAGAAGCCGGGGTTGATGCGCCCGAGCGCGAGGTTGGCGTCGGTGGTCGTCGCCTCCGTGCCGCCCCGCCCGTACGCAACGGGCCCTGGGACGGCCCCCGCAGAGCGCGGACCAACATGGAGCTTGGCGAAGTCGTCGACCCAGGCGATGCTGCCGCCGCCGTTTCCGATCTCCACGAGGTCGACGACCGGAACCATGATCGGATGCCCGGCGCTGCGGCGCGTCCGCCCGATCCAGTAGTCGGTCATGACCTTCACGCGGCCGTCGACGACGAGCGAGCACTTCGCGGTCGTGCCGCCGATGTCGAGCGCGAGAACGTTGCGATCGCCGAGCAGGTTGCCGAGCTCGGCCGCGGCCCACACCCCGCTCGCCGGACCCGACTCGACCATCGTGATCGGCACGCGCCGCGTGCTCTCGACGGAGTCGACGCCGCAGTTCGATTGCATGATGTACAGCTGGCCCGCGAAGCCGGCCGCGCGAGCACCGTCTGCGAGACGGCCGAGGTAGCGCTCCGCGACGGGCTGCACGTAGGCGGAGAGCACCGTCGTGCT
>WNGE01001293.1_pt1 | contig 46946 bp, 40 predicted proteins | sample 5400651 | NCBI WGS metagenome assembly WNGE01 (sample SAMN13153370, study PRJNA577476) | soil metagenome | isolation source: 60 cm soil or saprolite under grassland replicate 2 | place: USA:California | collected 2016-06-15 | reverse complement strand
AAGTATCCCTCCAGGCGGGCGCGGGCCGGGACGATCTGCGGTCCGCGGATGCCCATGTAGATGCCCGCCGTGACCGTTGCCAGGATCCCTGAAGCACCGATGGCGTTCGCGGGCACGAAGGCCGCGTAGCCGGTGAGCAGCGAGATCGTCACGTTCACCTGGGTGTCGGTGATGCGCTTACGGATCTCGGCGACGATCACCCCCACGGCGAGGCCCACGGCCACGCCCCCGGCGGCCCCAACGACGAGCTTCAGGCCGGCGTCGGCGAGCGAGAAGCTCCCGGCCACCACGGCGGCGACCGCGACGCGGTAGGCCACCAGTGCGGTCGCGTCGTTAAACAGGCCCTCGCCCTCGATGGCGCTGACCATGCGCCTCGGGACGTCGAGGCGCCGCATGATCGCCGCCGCCGCGAGCGGGTCGGTCGGCGAGACGATCGCCCCGAGGACGAAGGCAGCTTCCCACGGCAGGCCAGGAACGAGCGCGTGCGCGGCCCAGGCGACCGCGCACATCGTCGCGAGCACCAGCCCAACCGTGCTGAGGGTGAGCGCGCGCAGGTTGGCACGGAAGTCGTTGAAGTTCGCGAAGATCGACGCGCCGTAGACAAGGGGTGGCAGGAACACCACCAGCACGACCTGTGGGTCGAGCTTTACCTCGGGCAGCCCGGGAACGAACCCGAACAGGGCCCCGCCGACGACGAGCACGATCGGATACGGCACCGACAGGCGACGGGCGAGCACGCTGAGGCCCGCTACGGCCACCAGCAGCCCGGCGATCAGCAGCTCGGCTTGGCCCATCGCTTAAGTATCCCCGCCCGCCCGCCAGCCGAGCTGCGGCCCATCGCGCCCTAGCCGCACACGATCACGCCTCGAAGTTCTCCGCGCAGCAGCGGCGCTGACAGCGCTTCATTGGTGATCTGCTGGCGCCCGGGCGTTTTCGGCGAGGTCTTTGATCCGGCTCAAGGTCGTCCGCATCGCCTCCTCGCGGCGGCGGTCGCGGTCGCGCATGAGCACGTCCTCGGCGAACCGGGCGGTGAAGGGCAGCCAGATGACCTCGAACGACTCGGTGAGGTCGGTGCCTCCGCTGGCGGGCTGCAAGCGGTAGCGCCAGCGGACCAGCTCCCGTCCTCGCTGGATCGTCGAGAAGGCGAGTTCACGGCCTGGCTCGGCCTTGGCGACCTGGCAGGTCATCGACCATCGCATCCAGCCGAAGCGGTTCCGCCCCTTGAAGCGGGCACCGGGAGTGGCCGGGGAGCTGGCCCCGTCGAGCCATTGGACGTGGTAGCACTCGGGACTCCACTCGCCCATCCGTTCGAGATTTGCCAGCAGCGGCCACACCGCCTCGGGTGGCGCGTCGATGTGAGTCCGGACCTGTCCCTGGCGTGCGCTGGTCATTGTCTGGCTCCTTGTCTTGGCAGTTCTGGTCAAGGTTTCTGGCCGCGGCCGGCCGACGCCGGTCCTGAGGTGCGGGGGGAGTAGTGACCGGCGAACATGGACACCAGCCCGGGGAGCGCGGCGGTATAGCGGCCGTCCTCGAAGGTCTCTTCTGGCGCGTTGGAAAGCTGCTGGCTGACGACGCCGGAGACGAGGATGCTCCAGTCCCGCTCGATCTGCTCGGTGGGCAGGTCCGCGCGTACCAGGCCTGCGTCCTGCAGCGTTGCGATGCGAGCCCGGGCGAGCTCGATCAGCCGGACGGCGGGCTGGTAGGCCTCGGGCGAAGGCGCGAAACCCGGAACTGGGCGCCAGAACAGCAGTTGCGAATAGGCGGGATGTTCGACCGACCAGCGCACGAAGGCTTGCGCGGCAGGAAGCAGGATCTCCGCCAGCGTTGTGGCCGTTGCGGGCAGGGCGGCGGTCACCGCCTCCATGGCCTCCAGGAGGAGGCGGGCGCCGCGGGCGAACAGCGCGTCGTAGAGCGCATGCTTGGAGGGAAAGTAGACGTAGAGCGACGGGGGGCGGATGCCCATCCGGCGTGCGATCTCGCCGATGGATAGCCCGGCCACCCCCTGCTCGGCCATGATCTCCGCCGCGAGGCCGAGCACCTCCTCTATCGTCTCCTGCCGTCGGCGCTGGCGGCGATCGACGGCGGCAGGAGGCCCCTGTGTCATGACCCGAAGTATTTCCTATTTCTATTAAGATGTCAAAGGTATATTAGGCGGCGAGAGGCCTGACAGACCTCCAGGAAGCAGGCCAGCGAGCTTCGAGCACGCGCATGGCGCCCGGCGACACAGTGGCCGATCTGGACGGTCGCCGGTGCGCGTGCAAGCGCTGCCGTCGTCAGTCGTTAGGTATGTTTCTGGTGAGTTCGATGCCGAGATTGTCGCGAATGTAGATCTCGGTGTGCTCGGCCAGCCAGGGGTTCTTGGCCATGTGCTCGAAAACCTCCACCAGCCGGTCGTCGACGACCTCGGTGAGGTGGACGATGCGCCAGCGGTTCAGCGGCCGCGGCTCGGTGCCGCCGACCGAGTGCTCGACGTGGAACAGCGGCTGGCCGGTGCCGGCGCGCAGCAGTGTGCCATCGGCGCCGGTGAGTTCAGGCACGCCGAGGAAGGTGACCTTCTGCTCGCGGTGGTTGATGAAGGCGCGTTCCAGGATCAGCTCGAAGCGCTGCGGGTCGAGCCACAGCCGCTGAATCGAGCACCGGTCCAGGTACTCGCCACCGTCGCCGCCTCGCCGGTTCCAGGAACGGTCGCTGTCGGCGCGCACCACGAGCGGGATGTAGGTGCCCGGGTGGGCGGCCTTGCGCACCTCCATGTCCCACAGCATGCCGCGGGTGAAGGTCAGCGGCTTGCCGGTCGTGTAGCGGGATGCGAGCACCAGGTTGACGTCGGTGTCTGGTAGCTCGAAGCGGGTGTGGCCGGGGGTGGCCCAGACGCGGGCGAACTCAGTCTCGAAGGGCGATAGCCCAGTGGCCTGCACCGCCATTTCGCCAGGCTAACAGTCTCGTGCCGGGTGCGGAGCAACCGGGCACCGCGCGGGCGAACCCGCCCGCGCCTGGCCGATCGGCGTTCCCGTCCTCGAGCGCGCTCGGGCGACAATAGACGGGTGGACGAAGCAGTACGGAGCTGTTCAAACGGCTCAAGGCCGCCCGGCTCGACAACACCCTGGACTACGAGATGCGTCGGCTCGCCGAGGCCCGAGTGCGTGGCATGTTGGGTGCCTATCGGCCGCTCGGAAGCGAGATGCACAGACCACCCCTCAGACCTTAGGAGGTGGTCCTAAGACTGGCTGCGAGCTTGCGCAGGCGGGAGATGAGTCTGGCTGTCCTTCTGGACTCGCTCCTTGCGTTGCTCGACCCGTCCGTAGACGAATACACCTGCTAGCACCCCAGCTTGAGCGACGATGAGGCCAAATCCGGCCAACGCTTGGCCCGTGAAGATAGCTGCCGCTCCCACACCAATTACTAGGACCGCGATGACGAACCCGAGACGCAGGCCCCACCATGACCGGTTGGCTGCTTCTTCGACTGTCAGTCGCTCCAGCTTCTGCCTGTGCGATTGCTGATGTTCAGCCATGGCGAGGATGCGATCGGCGGAACCTGGGAGCACCTCCTCGTAAGCGCGGATCTGCTCCGCCAGAGGCAGCGGACCTGCATATGACGATGAGAAAGCAGCAACGGTCATGGACACAACCTGGGGCGGCACACCTGGCTGGCTCAGGGCTTCCCGCAGTGGGGCGGGAAGGTTCTCAAGGGCCGCATCAGATACAGATGGACCGCCTGGGGCCTCGTGCCCGGACGGGCCGTCGTCTTCCACGGCGGACAGCCTAACGGTGCAGCAGAACCCCGGTGCAAGTAACAGCCCTACCGGGATGTGCCCGGCTCCGTGGTGTACATCCACAACGCCCTGCGTAGGTGGTCCCCGACCGCAAGCCAGTCCTGTGCGGTGGCGCGTGCGTCTGGGTCCTCGGGGGCATGCGTCCCGTTGTACTCGGTCAGCGAGTCACCAAAGTCCACAAGCCGACCTGTACCCTCCTGCCAGGTTGGCAGCGCGAAGAGGAACGTGGACCGGACATTCTCACCCAACGGTCTCGACTCCTACAGTCACGGAAGCCCGAGTGTATATCTCCACAATGCAGTCGCCTAGAGGCAATTGAAGCTATATAGGTTAACGTCTGGTCACGACTGGCCGACTCCGAGCCGTATCGTCGTGGGGGTCACACCTCACGCAGCGTACACGGAAAACATCAGGTTGTACACGCCTGCAGCGCCGCGTCGGCCCATGCGCCGCGTGGAGTCCGGACGCTGGCCGCCGGCATATTTACCCGGCGCCGTACTGACGGATGCAAGCGACCTTGCCTAACATCCATACGGTGTCGCATGGATCGAGGATCAGCATGAGGCTTCCGAACGCAGCACACGAATCTCGCCCCTGGCGTATCCGCGAGATCGCGCCGGACTTCACCGTGCAGGATGTCTGGGCCCTTCCCGTGCGTGGTGGCGCCGAGGACTTCCAAACGCTGCTTGAGCTAATGACTTCCGGGGATCCGGCCAACGTGGAGTCCCGTGCGGCTCGCGTGCTGTGGCGTGTCCGCTTTCGCCTCGGCGGTTGGCTCGGTTGGGATGACGCCGCAGGCGAACTGCCGATTCCGGGTACCAGCGAAACCTCACTGGCCGACCGGCTGCCGGACGATCTGCGTAACACGGCGACGAATCTGGATTTCGGTGCCCTGCCATTCGCGCCCCTCTATCGCACCGACGTCGAATTCGCCGCGGAACTGTCGAACCGGACTGTACACGGCGTGATGCACCTGGCTTGGGTCGATCAGGGTGAAGGCCGCTACCAAGGACAGATGGCCGTCTACGTCAAGCCACGCGGCTGGTTCGGGAGCGCATACATGGCGCTCATCAGGCCGTTCCGGCATTGGGTTGTTTACCCAGCACTCATGCGACAGATCGAACGAGCGTGGAATGCGCGGGTTCCTCAGTAGGCCACGTTCTCGCGCCGAGCAACACCGCCCCGAGCGAGATTAGGAGCTGGCTCCAGGCGCCGGCGGGCGCCGGGCATGCTGAGGGGGTGGGCGGGCCGGAGGCGGAAGTCCGTTTCGCGGCGGAGCTGCGGGTGTTCCTCGCGCCGCGTCATCGTGATGGGCACGCGCGGGTGGCCTGCGATGGGACGTCGTCGCTTGGCCACGTTGTCGAGTCGCTCGGCGTGCCGCTGCCCGAGGTTGGCCGCCTGGCCGTCAACGGTCGGCCGGTGGGGCCCGCGCACCGGCTCAGCGACGGTGATGTGGCCGACGCCGCCGCCGTGCGGCGCCCGCAGTGGCTGCCGTCGGCGCGGTTCGTGCTCGACGTGCACCTGGGGACGCTGGCGCGCCGGCTGCGGCTGGTTGGCGTCGATGCCGCCTACGCCAACGACCTTGACGATGACGCCTTGATCGAGCGGGCGAACGCCGGCCGGCGGGTTTTGCTGACCCAGGACCGCGGGCTGCTGCGCCGCAGGAAGCTGTGGCTGGGGGCGTACGTGCGGGGCGCGCGCCCCGAAGAGCAGCTCCGTGATGTGCTGGATCGGTTCGCTCCGCCGCTGGTGCCATGGACTCGGTGTACGGCGTGCAACGGGCTGCTGTCGCCGGCGCGCAAGGCCGATATCGAGCAGCTGCTGCGGCCTGGTACGCGGCGCACCTATCAGAGTTTCTCGCGCTGTGCGGCCTGCGGCCGCGTCTACTGGCGCGGCGCACACAGCAAGCGGCTTGAGGCGATCGTGGCGTCCGCGATCCGGGCGGCCGGCGTGAGCGCATGTCCGCGCCGCGGATGACGCCTACCGGTCTTCGGCCAGTTCGCCGCGGAGCAGATCCATCTGCAGCCCGTCATGGAAGCGGCCGTCGGTGCCGCGCTCGTATTGACGCATCACGCCGACCGCGCGGAAGCCCACCTTGGCATAACTGCTGATCGCCTGGTCGTTGGCGGCCGCCGGATCAATCGTGATCCGGTGGTGACCGCGCCGCTCGAACAAGAACCCGGCGAGCAGCCGGACAGCCTCGCGGCCCAAACCCCGGCCCTGGAACCGGGCGGCCAGGTAAATGTCGATCCCGGCGTGCCGGTACATCGGGTCGTTCTCCTCGTGGTACTGGATGCCGCCGGCGACCTGCCCGTCGATCTCCACCACCAAAAGCGCCGATGAGCCATTGCCGCGCAGGTCTGCCTCGATCGCCGTCACCGGATCCGGCTCGCCCCACCACCGCGAAACCGACGGCTCAGCCAAGATCGCACGCAACCGCGGAGCGTCATCTGGGCGGCCGGGCCGAAGCCTGACGCTGCGGCCAGCCAGCACCGGGCGCGCCTCGCCGTTGGTCCCCGTACACCTCGCTGCCATCACTGGCTCCGTTCTGTCGGCACCGTGTCGGAGCGGCCATCGGCGCAGCACCGCACGCACAACGCTATCGGCCGGACATCCCGGACCCGAAGGCCCTCGACACCCCGCACATACCCAGGTGGCGGCGCGCGGCGCGGCCGAACGCGACGTGTTCCGCCAAGGGCTGCGCAACCTGATCACGGCCGCAGCCAGGTCACTCAGCACAGACACCGAGTGATCCGGCTGCCCGTGTCGGCGCTTAGCCTGTGCGTATGCGGGCGCCGCGATCCGGGAGAAACATCGATGGCTGACGCCGACGACGTACGCCGCCTCGCGCTTGCGCTGCCTGGCGTGGCGGAGATCGAGAGCGACGGCTTCGACTTCCGGGTTGTCGGCAAGGGGTTCGTCTGGTCCTACCCCGAGCGCAGACCGGGCAAGCCGCGGCGCATCCGGACCGACATCGCGGTGCTGTTCGTCGGCGACGAGGCCGAGAAGCAGGCTCTCCTGCTCGGCGAGCCCGCGGTCTTCTTCACCACGCCCGGCTATGACGGCTGGCCACTGGTGATGCTGCGGCTGGCGGCGGTGGACGCCGAGCGCCTGGCCGAGCTCGTGACCGACGCGTGGCGGATGCGTGCCCCGGACGAACTCGCCGGAGAGCCCGGCGAGGCCGGCGGCCTGCCGGGCGCGGAACTGGGCTGAGCGGGGCCGGTCAGTGGAAGATGGGCTCGACGAATACAACAGAACCGATTTCCTTAGCGGACAACGCGATGGATGGTGGACTTAACCTGGGACCTCATCGCTGACGCCGGAGGAATTTGGGAAGCCGGGCAGCTGGTTCAGGCCTTTCCGAGTAGCTTAAGCGCGTCTCGTGGCTTGCCGTCCCGTTTACCCCAAGATCACAAAACACTCGGCCGGCCGCCACCTTGTCCAGCGCCATACAGTTCTGAAAGGCACTAAGACCGGAATCCTGCTGGCTTGTTCGACTCGTGCGGTGAGGGGCCATGCCCAGGCCATGCCGCGGCGTGGCGGGGAAGTTTTCCGCCTGCAGGGCCGGGCGCACCGAGGCAGTTCGCCCTCCATGCCAAAACCGACACCGGTTTCCGGCCTCGCCGGACGTTCCCGCCGTTGCGGAACAGGCAGGAAATCATCGCGGCGCCGCCGCCAGCTCAGGTCGGCGCCATGGACCGCCGGACGCGTTGAGAATAAGCCAGCAGGGTCAGACAGCACGCAAACCCACGTTGGGTAAGAAGTATGTTTTCTATACGGTAAGTTACTATTCTGCAACAAATATTCGGCCATCGGCGATCGCATGCTATGCGTCCCACCCTTTTAGAACCCGCAGGGGTGATGTGCGTCCCACCCTTTGGAACCCGCAGGGGTGACGTGGGGCGCGTGGAGGGTTGTGGTGGAGCACCAGACTCGTTTGCTCGGGGAGCAACAAGCCGGAGCGCCGGCGCCTCCGTCCACCTCATGGAGGTGCCGTCATGTCAATGAACCGCAACCGGGCGCGGCGAGTGCTGGTAACAGTCGCGACAACAGCCATGGTCCCGTTCGTGTCGGGTGCGATCCCCTGGTCGGCACCTGCTGCGTCGGCTGCCACGCCGCCTCCGGAGTACGTGTTCACGGATCTGGGCACGACGGGCGCGAACGCGGCCCTCGGACTCAACGACCTCGGCGACGTCGTCGGAGGAATGAGCAACGGCGACGGTTTTCATTATCGGATCGACTCCGGTGTCGCACGTGACCTCGGTCCAGGAACCGCGTGGTCGGTGAGCGACAACGGCACCGTTTTCGGGTGGGGACACGGTGCGAGTGCGGGCGGAACGGCATTCTCGGTGACTCCCGACGGCCAGCAGGGTGTCGGGACCCGGCCGGAGCCACAGGCAGGCGGCTTGGCTTGGCCTGCAACCTGGTCTTCCCGCGAGGGCTGGAGCAGCTTATACGGCTCGGGTTGCCGTCTGCCCAACATGATCAGTGGCGCTGCGTACGCGGTCAACCGATCGGGACAATTGGTCGGCCAAGAGGTCAGGGACGACAACGGAAACCTGGAGACAGGCGACGACACTTTCGGCGTCGCGTTTGAATGCGGACCTGATCCAGCGCACCCAGGGAGTTACACAGCGACGGATCTGGCACCGTATGGCGGTGCCTTGAGCGGCGCGTTCGCTATCAACGCCGCAGGCCAGGTAGCCGGCAAGGCGGATACGAGCAACGGCGTGATTCAGGCGTACCGGTGGACCGTGGGGGTGCTCACTATTGGCGTTCCACTCGGCTACTACGCAGCGGGTCATGCTCCGGCAGATGGCTTCAGCCAGAGCGCCGGGTACGGGATCAATGACGCGGGCGACGTTGTCGGCGCCTACGGGCAGACGGCGACGGTCCCAAACCTCATGGTGGACAGCGTTGGTGACCACGCGTTTGTCTGGCGCGACGCCGACCGGGTCATGCGCGACCTGAATGATCTCGTCGGACCTCTCAACGGATGGACCCTGAACATCGCGTTTGACGTCAACAACCGCGGTCAGATCGTCGGCCAAGGAACGCTCAACGGGCAGAAGCGGGCGTTACTCCTGACGCCCGTCTCTGATGTCAACATCACAGCTGATCGCGTCGTCGTGACGCAGACGATACAGAACGAGGAGAACCTCGACACGCTCATCGCGCGGAAGCAGACATACGCGATTGTCAGAGCGCACTCCGATACCAGGGATGTTCCGAACGTCGCCGCGACGCTGCGCGGGACCCGTAATGGATCCGATCTCGGCGAGATCTCGCCGACGAACGGGCTGATAACAGTTCGTCAGCATCCGAGGGTCGGCGACACCAGCCAGTCTTTTGTGTTCGCGCTCCCTCCTTCGTGGACGGCCGGTGGTTCGCTGACCCTTACGGCGAAGGTGAACAACGACTTCAAGACGCCCGAGACGAACTACAATGATAACCAGACGCCTGCGACGCGAGTCGGGTTCCAAGATGCACCGATCGTCAAGATCGTTGTCCTCGACCTCAATTACGTCGGCCAGCCTGCGATACCCAATCCGGTGGCGTACAACAAGCTCAGGAAGCTCGCCGGGCGGTTGTTCCCTGTCCCGGCACTCGACATCCACGAGCAGGCAGGGGTTGCGACCATTCCCGAGCCCGAGCCTATCGATGGAGATGACGGCTCGAAGAAGTGCGGGAGGGTCCTGACGGATCTCAGCGCGATCCGCGCCGCGATGAACCTCGACAACGAGACGCTGCTTTTCGGACAGCTGCCCCTGATGCCCGATGGCTCGTCGCCCTATGGACCGGTGGTGGCCGGCTGCTCGTGGGTGCCCTCGCTGGTCGCGACGGGCTGGACCGGAGCGCTCGCTGATTTCATCGCAGCGCACGAGTTGACGCACGCCATCGGCCGGAATCACATTCCTTTCTGTGGTGCGAAAGGTTCCGATGTCCCCGGATATCCATCACCCGCGAGCATGGGCCGCATTTACGCAGGCTCGATCCATCAGGCCGCCTTCACCAGCCCGGACGATTTCGACCTTGGCTTCGACGGCTCGAACTTCCTTCCAGCCAACTCGGCCGTCGATCTGATGACGTACTGCAACAGCGTGCCACAATGGATTTCTGACTACACCTACGAGGGCCTGTTTCGGGAAATTCCCCTCATCGGCACAAGGGCCGCAGCCAGCCTTCAGCCGGGGACGCAGGCCTTGCACGTGCAGGGGGTCATCGACCTCCGCGACCAGTCGACGTCCGTCTCGTTGAACTACGGCCCGCTGGAGTCGGTGCCGCCCGCGCCGTCTCCCGGGCCGTACCACATCACCTTCTACGACGCCGCGACGAAGCTGTCCGACACGCGCTTTACGCCTTCTGTCATGGGACCTCACGACACATCCGCCGACGAGGTGCCGCTTGCCTCGATCGACGAGACGGTGGCGGTGCCCGCCGGAGCAGACCGAATGGCCGTTTACTCCGACGAGGCCGGCGAGGAGATCAGCTCGACGGTGATCGGCGGCGCTGCTCCAACAGTGTCGGTCGCGAGTCCGCAATCGGGACAACAGCTTGCGGCGTCGGGCTCGATGACCGTGACGTGGTCCGCGCGCGACCCTGACGGCAACCCACTTCGCCACACGGTGCTCTACCGGCCGAACGCGAACAATGCGTGGAACGTTCTCGCCAGCGACATAACTGCCTCTAGCGCCGCGATGGACTTGGCGACGCTGCCTGGATCACAGAACGGGACCCTGCGCGTCGAAACCAATGACGGCTTCTTCACATCGCATGACGACGTCACGGGTCTCGTCGTGCCCGGCAAAGCTCCGAGCGTCACGATCGACACGCCGGAGGACAAGCAGGTCGTCACCGCGGCGCAGCCGGTGCTCATGTCAGGGTCCGCCGACACCGTCGAGGGAGTGAGCCTCGACGACTCGGCATTCGCGTGGGACGACGACAAGGACGGAAACCTGGGCAGCGGCCGCTCGTTGCTGGTGAACTCACTCAGCGTCGGCCAGCATCATGTGCGGTTGCGTGTCACGGCGCCGAGCGGGCAAGTCGGCAGCGCGACCGTGACCGTGGTCGTGGGGGCCGCAGGCGCCGGACCCGACAAGCTGGTGGTCAGCAACGACGCAATCGGCTTCGTCACGAATGGCACGACGGAACCCGCGCCCGAGACGATCAGCCTGTCAAACCCCGCAGGCGCGGCGCTCGGATGGACAGCGACCTCAGACGACCCCCGCATCACGCTGTCGGCGGCATCGGGCGTCACGCCTGCCGACATTCAAGTCTCGGCCGATACGTCGGCGCTGCGCGCGGGGGATGACCTGCTGGCTCACGTGACGATCAAGCGAAACGACGGCCTGCAAGACCCCGTTGTGGTCAGCGTCAGCGCGCAGTCAGCCGCGCCCGTAGGCGGCCTGAGCCCGAGGAACATCGACTTCGGACGCCAGGACCAGGCGACGGCAAGCGCGCCGCACGACGTGACCTTCACCTACAACGCCGCCGGACAAATGACATTGAGGCAGGCGTCATTGGCAGGTCCGGCGCCCGCCGATTATGCGATCTCCAGCGACCAATGCAGTAACAAGACGCTCAGCTCGGGTGCGAGCTGCACGCTGTCGGTCGGATTCGATCCTGGCACCGCGGGACGGCGAGCGGCATACCTGGTGCTCTCAGACGCGAACTCAACGGCTCGGTGGTACGTGTCGCTGACCGGGCTGGCGTTTCGTCAGATCGCCGCGCCGAGCGGGACGTTGCTCGCCTGGGGAGACAACAGCTACGGCGAAGCCGGCACGTCGCCGTCGACACCGCCATGCAGCGGGTGCGTTGCGGTGCCCTCGGCAGTCTCGGGGATCAGCGACGTGGCAGCGGCGGCGTCGGGGGGAGTGCAGGGAGTTGCCGCCACGAAAGACGGGCGAGGATGGGCGTGGGGGCAAAACTGCGCCGGGACTCTCGGCGACGGAGCATCCGATTGCCCCAACGCGCACCCGGCCCCCCAAGTCGTGCCAGGCCTTTCCGGTGTAACCGATGTTGCTGCCGGGCCCGATTTCAGCCTGGCGCTGCGGCGGGACGGCACGGTTGCGGCCTGGGGATCAAACAGTAATGGCGCCGGGTTCCCATCCGGTGTCGCGGACGGCTGCAGCGGTGTCCGGCTGCGCGTTAGCCCCGTCACGGTGACGGGACCGGGGTGCGCCGGCTCACTGAGCGGCGTGGTGGCCATCGCCGCGGGCGGCGACGTCGACGGCAACTCGACCAGTTATGCGCTCAAGAGCGACGGGACGGTCTGGCAGTGGGGTAGCCGGGGCCCGGGGAGCAACAACAACACGGTGTCGATTGGGCCGGTGCAGGTTGTGGCAAGCGGTGGCACTCCCCTCACCGGCATCGTGGCGATCGCGCACGGAATGGCTTTGCGAAACGACGGCACGGTGTGGACGTGGGGCTACGGCGCCGACGGCCAGTTGGGTGGCGGTCAGTCCCCAACCGTCAGGGCGCAAGCAGCCCAAGTGCTCGCGACGGACGCGTCAGGACCGCTCACCGGTGTGAGCGCGATCGCGTCGTACCAGAACGAGAGATACGCGCTCAAGAGCGATGGCAGGGTCCTGGCTTGGGGTTCAGGACGGGCGGCCAACCGCCCTGACCTCGACGGCGGAATCGCCCTGGGAATCGGAGGATCCCACCCAACAGGCGTTTCCCTGCCAACGCCGGTGCTGGCGCCGGGCGGCGCCGGTCCGATGACGGGCGCCCGCGACATAGCCGCCGGTCTCGCCGTCCTGTCCGACAACACTGTCGCGGCGTGGGGCAGAGGCATTCTCGGCGGCCTGGGTGATGGGACCTACATATTCAACCCGTGGACGATTGACGACCAGGGCCCAACGTCGCCGGTCGCCGTCAAAGGCCCCGGTGGTCAAGGACTCCTCGCCAATGTCGCGCGGCTTGTCGGAGGAGAGACGCGCTTCGCGTTGGCGGCAGGCGGCCCGGTGTCGGCGCTGAGCGCCGGCCCGGCGAGATCGGTGAGCGGGACCCAGGGAAATGCCATCGATGACGTCATCGGCACGTTCAACGACGCGTCCTCGTCCGAGGACGCGTCGGCGTTCAGCGCAAGTGTCGATTGGGGTGACGGGAGCACCACCTCGGCTACGGCGGTGACCGGCGCCGCCGGCGCCCCGTTCGACGTCCATGGTTCCCACGTGTACGCCCAGCCGGGGGAGTATCAGTTGACGATCGTGGTGGCGACTCGCTCTGGTGACAGCATCACGCTGTCCGGTTCCGTCACGGTCGCCAACGCGCCGCTCACCGCCGTGTCGACGAGCGACGTCGGATTCACCGCTGGCGCTCCGCTCACTCCCGGCGTTGCGCGGTTCCGCGACGGGGACCCGGCGAGTGAGGCATCGGACTTCAGCTCAACGATCGACTGGGGCGATGGCACGGCGGCGACCTCGGCGACGGTGGTGGGGCCTCCCGGTGGACCATTCACGCTGAGCGGATCGCACACCTACGCGCGCGCCGGCACGTACTCGCTCGTGGTGAACGTGACGCAAAGCGATGGCAGTCATGTTGTCTTGCAGAATCAGGCAGTCGTGGCGCCGGCGTCACTTGCCCCGGCAGACTCGTTCGGCACGCCCGCGGCAGCCGGCCGCTCGGTATCGGGGCCGCTCGCGAGCTTCACCGACGGTAACCCAGTGTCGGTGGTGGCCGACTACTCTGCCGTTGTCGACTGGGGTGATGGGAGCCAGTCGTCAGGTACGGTCAGTGGACCGAATGGCGGCCCGTACACCGTGAGCGGATCGCACACCTACGCCGCCACCAACACCTACGTCGTGTCGGTGACGCTACGCGGGCCGGCAGGCGCGTCGGCTACCGCGTATACGACCTTGCTGTCACCCAAAGAGGCGATCAGTGTCACCTCAGCAGTCGACACAACAACGGCTGCCATTCCGTTCGACGCGACCTTCACCTATGTCGTGAGCAACGACGGCGACAACCCCGCGGTCAACGTGAGGGCAGCGGGAAGCCTGTGTGGCGCTGCCGCTTTCACCGGCGGCGACAACGGCAACGGACTCCTCGACCAAGGCGAGAAGTGGACGTTCACGTGTACGCACCACTTCGATACCGCCGGCACGTTCACCGATGGCGGAAGCGCCACGGCCCAAGGCGCGCGCGACGGCATACCGCTCGGCGCCACATCGCCGTCCAACCCGATCACGGCAACGGCATGGCCGTTTGCCGGCTTCTTCGCTCCAGTCGACAATCCTCCCGTTATCAACGTCCTCAACGCAGGCTCCGCCGTACCAGTGAGGTTCAGCCTCGGCGGCGATCGAGGACTGGATATCTTCGCCGCGGGGTTCCCGGCCTCGGGGATGACGTCATGCACGGGACCCACGGACGTCTTGGAAGAGGTGGCGGATCCTGGCTCGTCAACTTTGACATACGACTCCACAAGCGGCCTGTATCAGTTCAACTGGAAGACATCGAAATCCTGGAAGGGAACGTGCCGGCAGCTCATCCTGCGCTTCGTCACAGGGAGTCAGCAAACGGCGCTGTTCCAGTTCAAGTAAATCGACGGTCCCGGCGGCTGGCTCGAAGAGCATGGTGGGATGTGTCTGACGGCTTTATCGCCGTGCGGTGGGGGAGAACTGCAGCGTGTCACAGCAGCGACGGCGGGCTCGGGAGCTTGGCGTTGCCCCTGGCTGGCTTCCCACCGGCCCGTGCAACGCGATAACCGATGTCGAGGGCGTGCGTGTCGGCCACGCCACAATTGTCCGCGGCCAGGACATCCGGACCGGCGTGACGGCGGTGCTACCCACCCAACTCGCCGACCGGCGGGCGCTGCCCGCGGGCCTGGCGGTGGGCAACGGTTATGGGAAGCTTGTTGGCGCCACCCAGCTCACCGAGCTTGGTGTCATCGAGACTCCGATCGTGCTGACCGCCACGCTGTCGGTGTTTCGTGCGGCGGATGCGCTGGTCAGCTACGTGCTTGGGCTGCCGGGCCGGGAGCGGACACAGTCGGTCAACCCGGTCGTCGGTGAGACCAACGACGGCTATTTGTCCGACATCCGGTCCCGGCCGGTCGGCGCGGAACACGTGTTCGCCGCGTTGGGCGATGCGGCGCCGGGCCTGCCAGCGGAGGGGGCGGTGGGGGCGGGCACGGGCACCTGCGCGCTGGGTTTCAAGGCCGGCGTCGGCACCTCGTCGCGGGTGATCGTGGGCCGGGCCAGCCGGCTCACGGTCGGCGCTCTTGTGCAGTCCAACTTTTCCGGTGTGCTGAGGGTCGCGGGCACGCCCATCCGGGCTGACGACGCCGTGGGCGCGCGGCCGGAGCTGGAGGGCGCCGGTTCGCCGGAGGGTCCGGCCAATTCCTGCATGATCATTGTGGCCACCGATGCGCGGCTGGACGGCCGCCAGCTGAACCGCCTCGCCCGCCGTGCGATCTACGCGATGGCACGCGCGGGATCGGACTTCGCCAGCGAGAGCGGCGACTACGCGGTGACTTTCTCCACCGCTGACCCGGCGGCGCCCGCCCTGGCCGAGGACCAGCTCAACGGGTTGTTCACCGCGGTCATGGAGTCGGCAGAAGAGGCCATACTGAATTCGCTGCTCATGGCGACCACAACGGCCGGATTCCGGGGCCATGTCAAGTACGCCGTGCCACCCGGCCGGGTCCTGGAGGCGGTGCGGGGGTAGAGCTTCCAGCTCCTGTACCGGCTGATGCCCGCCGCGGTACGAACCGGACCGATGCACATCCACGGCCCCCCGGCCCGACCCGCCGCCAGCCACGACGCCGATCCCACCGGCCGCGCCGCCTGCCACGACGAGCCCTCGACCCGGACGACAGCGGCCGCTGGATCGAGATCCGCGTCACCGGGCGATGAGGTCTGGCTACGTTAGCGTACTAGATGATTACAATGAGTCATAGATCGAGCTCGCCGACAAGGCCGTGGCCCTGCGGAGCTGACGGGACGCTCGGGCGTGCCGCCCGAGATCCGCGGTTGCCGCCAGGCTGATGGGCGGCTGCGGGGGATCTCAGCGGTGATCCAGCGCCGCAGCCGCGGCTGGGAAGTCGTCACGGGCCAGGCGGCAGCGAGGATGCGAGGGCGGGGGCCGGACATAATGTCGCAACGTTCCATCGGGGGCAGGCTGTGGACCGGCTTCGCGGTGTTCGCCGTCCTCGTGGGCGCCGCCGCCGCATTTGTCCTAATCGGGGCATCAGGTCAGCAGAATGCGATCAAGCAGCTCACCGGGCAGGTCCATGCCCTCCAAGTGGCCACCGGCCAGTTGGAGGAGGACTTCATCACCAGCGCGCTGGCGGTCAGCAGGTACTCGCTGACCGGTGACCGCGCGTTTCTGCCGCCCTACCGCCATGCCCAAGCGGACTTCGCCGTGCAGCTGGCGCGGATGCGACGGCTCGCACCGAGCGACCTCCTTGGTTACGTCAATGCGCAGGCAGGCATCGGGGCTGACTGGTTCAACCTTGCCTCCGTCGCCGCGGCGCTCCCGCACGGCACCTCCCGTGCAACGTGGCTGACCGAGAGGGCCGCGGTCACCACCCGGTTGTTTATCACGGGCAACGCCCGGCTTGAGCAGCGCCTGGCCGCAGATATCCGAAAGCTCACCGCGCAGAGCAGGCGATCCTTCGGCGTGGGCCTGGCCGCGAGCGGCGGCGTACTTGGCATCGCCATAGCGCTCGCGCTGGTGGCAGCGCTCAGCACGCTGCGCAGCATCACCAGGCCACTGCGCCGGCTCACCGCCACCCTCCTCCAGCTCACCGCGGGTGACCACGCCGCACGGGCCGACACGGCTGCGGCCGCCGAGATACGAGATGTGGCACTCTCGGTCAACGCCCTCGCCGACGAGAGCGACCGGCTGCGCGCGGAGGAACAGGAGCACTCCCGGCTCCGCGCGCTGGCGCGCGAGGCCGGGATCAGGGTGCGCGAGAACCTCAGGGCCGAGGACGTCACTCGCGAGGCATGCTCCGCGATCGCGCAGGGCCTGGACAGCGATCTCACCTACCTGCGCCTGGTCCGCAACGGTCGGCTGGACCCGCCCGAGGGCGCCAAGGCGGATCGGCTGGACCCGCCCGAGGGCGACAAGGCGGATCGGCTGGACCCGCCCGAGGGTGCCCAGGCGGATCGGCCAGTGCACGCTGGCCTGCCTGCGTACCCTCCGGCCGATGCCGTCCGTTGGGCGCGTGACCTGCTCATGAACCACACCAGCCTGGTGATCCAGGACCTTCGCGGCCCCGAGGGCGACCATGTGCCGCCGCAGGCACGCGAACCGCTGCTGCGCCTGGGCGTCGTGTCACAAATCGTGACGCCCTTCGGTACTGGCTCGGAGCTGCTTGGGATAGCCGTCGCCCAACGCACCCGTGCAGGGCACCCGTGGACCGGCGCCGAGGTCGACGCGTTCGAGTCGATCGCCGCTGACATCGGTCGCGGGCTCAACCATGCCCGTCTATACGAGAAGGAGAACCACCTGGTAGAAGAGCTGAAGTCGCTGGATCAGGCAAAGTCCGACTTCCTCGCGACGATCTCGCATGAATTCCGCACGCCGCTGGCCAGCATCGTCGGCTACATCGAGATGCTCCGTGATCAGGACATGGGGTCAGTGACCGCGGAGCAGGACCGAGTCCTCGAGACGGTCGATGCGAACGCAGGTCGGCTGCGAAATCTGATCGAGGACGTGCTCACGCTGTCGAAAATCGAGTCGGGTGCCTTCAAGACCGTGCGGCAACCGGTGAACCTGGTGGAACTGATCACCGCAGCCGCGGCCGCTTTGCAGCCCGTCGCGGCAGGCAAGCAGGTCACACTCAGCTCGGCGGGTCCCGACGACGGCCTGGTCGTCAACGGTGACGCCAGTCAACTCGACCGCATGCTGATCAACTTGATCTCCAACGCGGTGAAATTCACCCTCGGAGACGGTGCGGTCCGCGTGACCGCCGATCGTGATGGGGACGTCGCGGTCGTGAGCGTGCGTGACACCGGCATCGGCATCCCAGCGCGGGACATGAAGACGCTGTTCACTCGCTTCTTCCGGGCCTCGAACGCGGTCGAGCGTGCCATGCCTGGAACCGGCCTCGGGCTGACCATCGTCCGCACGATCATCTCCAACCACGGCGGCGAGGTCGATCTTCAGTCAGAGGAGGGCCGGGGAACCACGGTCACTGTGCGAATCCCGCTGGCTGTGCCTGGCGGCGTTGCCGATAAACCGCTGTCTGCCGCCGGCCTGGATCGGAGGCGGCAATGATACGCGTAAGAAGAACGGTCAATCTCGTCACCGCCGTTGCCGTGATGGTTCTTGCCGCCTGCAGCTCGGCCCATCCGGACCAGGGCAGTTCACCCGCCAAACCGCAGCTGGGCGGCACACTCGTCTTCGCCATCGACAGCTACCCGCAGGACATGAACCCCTACTCGGCCACAGCCGACAACATCTCGATCGCGGTGTTCGGTGCGTGGTGGGAATACCTGGTCCGGCCGACACAGAACGGGACCGGTTACGAGCCCCGCTTGGCCGCTAGCTACAGCGTTTCGCCAGACAATACGACCTACACCTTCCACCTCCGCAAGGGCGTCAAGTTCAGCGATGGGACGCCCATGACGGTGGCGGACGTGCTGTTCTCCCTGCACCATGCCTTCACCGACCCGAGCAGCCAGATAGCGTTCATCGGCCCGAAGATCTCCTCGATGAGCGCACCGGACGCGCAGACCGTCCTTATCAAGCTCAAGACGCCGTGGCCCTATCTGTTGGCGGACCTGTCGGGCTTCAACGCCGCGATCCTGCCCAAGCGCCTGATCATGAAGCAGGGATACCCCGCGTTCCTCAAGCACCCCGTTGGGACTGGGCCATTCGTGTTGTCCTCGACCGAGCCAGGTGTCTCGATCACAGTGATCAGGAATCCGCATTACTGGGCGCCGGGCGAGCCGTATCTCCACTCCATCGTCTTCCGTGTCGTGGCGATGGACGCGGCCCGCGCCACAGCGGTCCTCGCAGGCCAGGCGACTCTGGCGGAGGACCCCCCGCGCAACCAGATGTCGAGCCTGCAGGCCAACCCCTTGGTCAAGGCGTACGTGTCCCCGTCGGCGCTCGTGGAGCTCATCCCGCTCAACGTGACCAAGCCCCCGCTGAACAACGAGAAGATCCGGCAGGCCATCTCGCTCGCGATCGACCGTGCGAGCATCGTCAAGGCCGGCCTGTTCGGGTACGCGAAACCAGCGACAACCTTCGTGGTCGGACCGTCGGCGCAGACGTTCCAGAACACCTCGCTGAACCTCTACCCCTTTGACTTGGCCAAGGCGCGCAAGCTGGTCAAACAGTCGGGCGTGCCCACCCCAATCCACCTGCGGTTCCGTGTGTCGCAGGGAGTTGCCCAAGCCGCCATAGTCACCATCGCGCAGGCCGGTCTCGCCCAGATCGGAATCCATCTCGACGTGCGGCAGGCAGACTTCGTCTCCAATGAGAACGCGCTCGATTCAGGCAAGTTCACCATGAACACCACGTTCTGGGGGAACTTCGTTGGCGATCCCAGCGAGCAGCCCTTGTTCTGGATGGACCCGGCGTACTGCTGCAAGTCGTATTTCACCGATTTCAATGACCCGGCGTCGATCGCGCTTGTCCACAAGGCCACCAGCGCCACTTCGGTCGCGGCGGCGCGGCCGCTGTTCGATGAGGTGCAGCGGAAGGTGGCAGAGACCGCCCACGCCATCCCTCTCTACTTCCCAGAACTGACCTACGTCGCCAGTCGCAAGCTGCTCGGCTTCGAGGCCAACCCGTATGGCACCTATCCCTTCGAGCAATTCAGCCTGTCGAAATAGCGTCGGATCGGCTGAACAGGAACCCATCTCGGGCGGTCACGTTCGCCGCCGTGACGGCACACCCGGTGCCGACCCGCGCCGCAGCCTCGCGGTCGGGCCAAACGTTCTGCGCATAGCGCCGGGCGCCGAGATTGTCATCTTGTGGCGAGAGGTGATCGCCGTCATGATGCAAGTAACGGCGACGCCAGGAGCTATGCGCAGCAACGTCACAGCCAAGGCCGACCCCACGCCGGCCGGCCTGCATGCCTGGGTGCTCGCGGGCAAGGGTGTCGCGCCGGGCGTCGCGCACGGTCGCGGCCTCGGCTTCGCCACGCTGGCCTGCTGGCTGGCCGCCGAGGGCCTGGGTGCCTATATGCTCGGCCGCTGGGTCGCCAGTGGCGGCCCGCGCCTCCAGCGCGGCCGACCGGACCGGGTGTCCCCGGCGGTGATCTTCGGACACGCGGGCTTGGCTTTCACCGGCTTCGTCGGCTGGGTCAGCTTCCTGGTGACGGGCTCGGCGGCGCTGGCCTGGCTGGCGATCGGTTTCCTTGCTCCGGCGATCGGTCTCGGCATCTCCACCGTGACGGTATGGACCCCCTATCCTGCTCACCGCGCCGGCGCCGGCGCCGGCGCCGACGACCCGAGCCGCCGCGACAAAGGCGGCGACGTTCCCTCCGTGCCACCCGGCCAAGCGCGTGCCGCCGACATGCTTGCCGGTGCGTTCACCAACGAGCGGCTTGCCCGCGTGCTTGCCGACGAGGCGCTCACCAGCAGGCTCGTCGACGATCTGCTGGCCAGGATGCTCGCCGAGCCCTCGCCTGCGCCGCACCGGCCGAGATGGAACCTCGCGCCGCTCATCCCGGCCGCGCATGGCGTGTTCGCCATCGCCACCTTCCTGCTCGCGACCCTCGCCGCAATCGCCGCGAGATGACCACAGCCGGGCCCACCGAGCCGATACCGAACCGGGGCGGTTATCCGTTGTTCACCCGGGTGCTCGACGCCGAGGACTTCCCCGACCCGGGCGCTACCTTCCAGCGCCGACTGGGCTATGTGCTTAACGGCCTTCCCGCGAACAGGCGCTGAACCTAGTCGGAATCGACGGCTGTGGCGAATGCCGCCATGGAGGGGAACTCCCAGTCCGGCGTCACCGGCGGGGCCGGTGCCGGGGTGGCCCCCCAGCCGGGCCGGGCGTGACGCCGGTTGATCCATACCGTGGGAAGTCCGGCCCTTTTGGCGGGCACATGGTCGTGGAACAGGCTCTGCGCCACGTGCAGCAGCTTGCCCGGCCCAATGCCCAACCGGGTCGCCTCGTCGGCGAGAGCGTCAAAGTTCCGCGGCGATGGCTTGTACGACCCGACGTCCTGCGCGGTAAGGATGCTCGTGAACTCGACGCCGAGCCTCTTGTTCGATCCGGCAAACGACGCCCGGTCAACGTTGGACAGGATGAGCAGTTTGAAGCGGTCGCGCAAGGCGGCCAGCGCGTCGTGCGAATCTGGGAACGCGGGCCAGTCAGGCACCGAACCCGCCAACTGCGCCGCGTCATCGCCGGTGACCTCGGCGCCCAGCTTGCCGCCGAGAAGTCGCATGCTGCGCGCCAGGACGTCCGGGTAGAGGTCGGCAGGGCGTTCTGCTTCGACGGCTGCCTCGAGTGTGGAGTACTCGGTCAGCAGCTGCTCCTCGGTCACGTTCAGCCCGTGCTGACGTGCCCACGGGGTGAGCACGGCCGACAGGCCGGCTTCCCAGTCGATCAGGGTGCCGTAGCAGTCAAAGCTCAGTGCCTCGAAGTCGGTGAGTTTCATCGGTCGCGCTCCTGGCGGGAGTTCCGCGCGGCTGCCCAGATACTCCGCGCGGGCACGCGCGGTCAGGCAACCCGCCGCCAGCCCAACTCGTCGGCTTTCCAGCGGGCGACGGCCTTGTTCCTGCTGACTACCTTGACCTCGCGCAGGTGGCGGCCGTGACGGTCAATGGCCTGCTCAGCCTCGGCCACCCCCTCCACGGCTGAGGGTTGCGGGATCTCATGCTTGGCGCCGGACTGCTCGACGAGGACAAGGTTGGCCGGCCGGGGATCTCGGACCGGGTCGCTACTTTTTCTCATGACCGTAAGACCTCCCGATAGGTCCCGGATGTTCCCGCACGCGATATGGCATCCGACACACTGACCTCGGCCCAGGTGGATGCCGCGCGGGGGGCGGCGATCGGGTCGCGCAGCCGTTCGGGACGGGCGTTTGGATCTTTGACCTGGCTGCGGTGCGCCCGCGCACGGCGCCGGCGAGGCCCTGCGCATGGGCCGAATTGACCAGGCAGAAGCCTCGCCCGAGACGGGGCTTGCTCCTCTGAGCGAGCGCGGCGCTACCGCGAAGAGTGGACGTGACACCACGATTCGTACACAGGAGCCGCGGAGACCATCATGTCCAGTCATTTCAACGTGTTTACCCCCGCTCGCCATCCCATGCGGCCACGGCTGCCATCGGCGTTCGCGCGGCAGGCGGCCACTGCGCTGCTTACCGCCGGGCTGCTCGCCGCGGCGCTGCTGGCCGCTGCGCTGCTCGCCGCCCGGCCGGCCCAGGCGAGCGAGGTTGCTCCCCGGGGGCATCACTCGCCCGCCGCAGGCTCGCCGACCTTCGGGCGCCACATCACGCCTGAAACAGCCGTCGTGAGCTCGCAGCCGCCGCTGTCGTTCTTCCCCGGGTTCACCTGCCCAGCCAGCCAGGGGTACTGCGATGGCTCGTTCGGGTGGAGCCAGAACACCTCGGTCCAAATGGCTGACAACCTGCCTCGCGGCGCGAGTGTCGCGAGGATGCTCCGGGTCAGCTATCCGAAGGGGTCCATCGACTACAGCTCCGTCAGCAAGTATGGGACACCTCTCGGCGGGGCGCAGGCGGCGGTGCCGTTCTCCGATGACCAGCCACACCAATACCTTCGTTACTACGTCCGGTTTCAGCCTGGCTTCCAATTCAACAGGGGGGGCAAGCTCCCCGGGGTGTACGGAGGGGACACCAGCGTCGCGTCGGGCGGTCATAACCCCAACGGCACCAATGGCTTCTCCGTGCGCCTGATGTGGCGTCCGGGCGGCGCTGGCGAGGTCTACGCCTACCTCGACCAGCCCAGCCAGGAGGGCACGTACGGCCTTGAGCTCGGCCGTGGCAACTGGTACTGGCAACCAGGTGTGTGGACGCAGGTGCAGCTCGACGTCAGACCGAACGACATCGGGACCACAGACGGGTATATCAGGGTGTTCATCAACGGCCACAAGACGCTCGACGCCGAAGGCCTGAAGTTCCGGACCTCGAGCACGCTCCAAACCGACGGGATGTTCTTCTCGACGTTCTTTGGCGGCAGCGATGCAACCTGGGCCAGCCCACAGACGCAGCACACAGATTTCGCTAAATTCGGATATGGGTCGTCACTGCTTGGACCCTGACGCGGACGCTTTGTCAGTGAGGTGAGCTGTGCCGAAGATCGAGCTGGGACCCATCGGAGCTGTAGTCAGCCCCGGCGACGGGAACGGGTTCGCTGAGACCGCGGTCGAGCTTGAGGAACTGGGTTATCCGACGATCTGGGTCCCTGGCGGCCGGCTCGCCGACCTCAGCCAGATCGCTGAGGTCGTGCGCGCGACCAAGTGGGCGCGAGTGGCCGCCGGGATCATCTCCGTCGACCGGTTCGCGGCCGACGAGGTGGCTGCGCTGTTCACCGACCTCGAAGCAACTCATCCCGGGCGCCTGGTCGTCGGGCTCGGCGGTGCCCACGGGCGCAGTCCCCTGCGCACCCTGGCGGCCTATCTTGACCGGCTGGATTCGGTGCCGGCGACCTCACGCGTGATGGCCGCGCTTGGGCCGCGGATGCTTGACCTCGCCGGTGACCGCGCGGCCGGCGCCTTTCCTATTCTGGTGACACCGGACTACACCGCCACGGCCCGCGCCCGCCTGGGCGCCGACGCCACGCTCGCCATCGAGCAGTTCGTCGTGGTCGAGCCCGACCCGCAGCGGGCGCGGGCGATGGCGCGCAGGCCGCTCGGGTTTCTCGGCAAACTCCCCGCCTACCAGGCGAACTTCCGGCGGATGGGCTTCACAGACGACGAGATCACCCACCTTGCGGACCGGCTCATCGACGCCCTGGTGGCGTTGGGCGACGCCGATTCTGTCGCGGCGGCTGTTTCGCGGCAGCTGAAGGCCGGCGCCGACCATGTCGCCATCTCCGTGATCTCCGAAGCGCCGCGAGCCCAGGTCACCGGCCAATGGCGGCAGCTGGCGGAGCGGCTGATCACCGCATAACAGCCTCACCGTCGTTTTTATCCCGAACGGCTGCCGCGGGCTGCCTCCGCCAGGAACAGCATGGGTTAGGAACATCCGGGCCGGGCAGAAAGTCCGTTGTAGCAGCGGACAGTTGGATCGAGGTCACCCGGATGAAACCAGGCGGGGACCATGCCCCAGGGCCTGTGCCGGCCAAGGGATGAACCTTCATGGGCACAGGTCGGCGGGGCTTGCTGTGGCGGCTGAGGCGCCGGATTGCCGCCATTTTGGCCGAATGCCGAGACACCCAGCGCCGGTTCACCGTGTTGCGGGCCAGCGTCGATAGGCATCTGGCGCACCCAGATAGCCCGCCCGACACCTACCCGGAGTTTCTCTTCCGTACCTCGGGGCCGCTTCTGCACGAGCCCGCGGCCGCTGCGCGCTCCCGCGGGGACGTCGTCCGCTGATCGCATGATCTTGCTGCTCAGTCACCGGAGGTGGCTCTGTCATCCCTCTTGTGACGTTGGGCGTCTTCCTCACATCGGCGGATAGGCGACGGGAGCGGCCAGCGACGCCGGACTCCGGCGCCGCGGGCGTGGCGTCGGCGATTTGGGGGTGCATGTTTATGACCGAAGCGACGGCCGCGGACGACACTCAAATCATCGAGGTGATTAGTGTATTCGCCACACGCTGGAAGCACGACGGGCATACTCGCGAGCGAGAGCCAGACCCGCGGTTAGGGCACTTGAGGCAGTTTTATAGTCTCTTCCAGGATAAACTTCCGCAACTAGTGGACGACGCGCGCGAAATTCCGGTCGAAGACCTTGAATTCACCCCGGACGAGGACCTCGTCAGGCGGATCGACGCGATCAGCTCCGCCGAGCTTCAGCTTTTCGTCTTGCCGTCTCAGCAGGTGGTGGCCGCGCTGATCGTATTCTTCCGCAGCCCGCCTCTCGACGACAAAAGGAACATATCGCTCGCGGAGGAGATCCTGGATCTGTGCGGCTACGGTCAGGTCACTATTAGAAAGGTTGGCCTGGCCGCCTATATCGGAGACTACGCGCGGTCCAAAGGCGCGTATCTACAATCTGCGCGTGAGGAGGACGGCGACGGCGGTCCCAGCGCCCAGTTGATGACGGACCCGGACGCGACGATGCCTGCGCTTCCACCGGAACAGCATCAGATCATGTTCGTGCGTGACTTCGGCCGGCATTCACCGCCTGACGAGGACATCGTCAACCGTATTCTTTACCGCAGCGACCCGCCGTACCGGCAAGAGGCTATGAAACTGGCGCATCCGGCCGGTCTCATACAGCAAAGCGGCACGTTCGCGGCGGTCACGCCGTACGTGAGTTTCATATACGGCCACGAGGACTTCGTCGACTACAGCATTTTCTTGACCACGGTTCAGGCGGTTGGCACCGCCGCACAATTCCGCGAAATATGGTATGACGCATATCAGCTCATCCGCACATTCCGCAGCGACATACAGGAGAAGCGGGCCGGGCGGCAGCAGCGGAAGGACCTGGAAGTCCTCGTCGACACGCTCGGCAATCTTCAGCTTGATCTCAGTTTCAGCGTGGAGACCTCGGCAGATCTCGGGCTGCTCATCCCGTCGCTGCGTATCGAGAGCTTCCACAGGGAACTCTATGACGTAATGGAGCTCCCGGCCCGTGCGCACACAGTTAGCCGCATGTTCGACCGGCTTGAAAGCAGCATCCAGTCTGAGCTCACCGCGATCGACATCCGTGAATACAAAGAACAGGAGGCGAGGCGTAATGAGGCGGAGGCGAGGCGCCTGGAACAGGATGCGAGGCGTCGCGACTGGGTCATCGCCGCGGGATTCCTCAGCGCGATAGGCGTGCCCCTCGGATTCCTTGTCGCGTTCTTCGGCATAAACGCGAAGCAGGTCAAGGCCACCCGCTCGATATTCTCCCTTCATTATCTCGGGGCCTATATCGTGGCCGGCGTCATCGCCGTAGTCCCGATCGCGGCGCTGATAGCGCTGCGGCTCGCCTCGAACGCTCGTCGCCGCGCCCAATCGCTGCGGACCAAGACCACACCCATCTCCAGTTCCCCCCGCGCCACGACGGCGAGCAGCACGCGCTAGATCCGTGCCCGCGGACGGTTATGCGCCTACTCGGGTCGCTTCGGTGAGAATGGCGATGACGGTGGCGACGGCTTCCTCCGCGTCGGGACCTGCCGCCGAAACGGTCACGTGTTCGCCTGTGGTGGCGCCGAGGCCCATGACACCGAGCACGCTTTTCGCATTGGCGCTGTTCACGCCGACGGTCAGTTCGACCGATGAAGCAAACTTCGCTGCCGCCACCGCGAGCGCGCCCGCGGGTCGGGCGTGGAGATCGCCGCTGAGCTTGATGGCGCGCTCATAGCTTGCGGGCATGGCGGGCCTCCTCGGCCGCGGCGAGAACGGCCTTGACGTCCGCGCCGGTGGCGGCGGCGACGGTGGCGGCGACGAGGCCCTCCACGAACGGCGCGTCGGCGAGCGCGACCGACTGGGGAAGGTCGTCCCTGGGCTCGGCGAGGAGCGCCCTGACGGTGAGCACCGCACTTCCCAGGTCGGGGAGGATCACCACGCCCGCGCCCGCGTCGGCGAGCCGCAGACTGCGCTCAACCTTCGCGGAACTCGTCCCGATGCCGCCGTCCTCGGTGCCGCCGGCGGGGATGATTGGCACGGTGCCGCCGCCGATTTGGCCGGCGAGTTCCGCGGCGCCCTCGGCTAGAGCGGCACTGTGCGACACGAGAACGATTCCTACTGTGGCGGCGCTGCTCATGACCTATCCTGAATAGTGTTCGACGATGTTGAAAGGTGCTCATGATCCAGTCGGTGGAGCGTGCCGCCCTGATCCTCGGTGCCCTCGGCTCGGGCACTCCCCGCCTCGGCGTTACCGAGATCGCGGAGCGGGTCGGGCTGGCCAAACCCACGGTGCACGGGCTGCTGCGCACGCTGGAGAGCCACGACCTCGTCGTCCAGGATCCCGGCACGGGCAAGTACAGCCTGGGCCCGGGCGTCCTCCAGCTCGGCAACGCCTACCTCGACGGGTCGGAATTGCGGGCCCGTTCGCTGCTGTGGGCGGAGTCTCTGGCTCAGCGGGTGAACGAGGCGGTGTGGGTCGCGACCCTGTCCGGGTCGCGGGTTATCGTGCTGCACCACGTGTTCCGCCCGGATAACACGGTGCAGATCCTCGAGGTGGGCGCGGCGATCCCGTGGCACGCCTGCGCTCTTGGGCATGCCATCGTCGCGTTCCTCGGCCCGGCGCAGCGCGCCCGCGCGCTCGCCGGCGACCTGACCGCTCTCACCGGCCGGACGAAGACCACGCGGGCCGCGCTCACCCGGGCGCTCGCCCAGGCGCGCAAGCAGGGCTACGCGATCGAGGACCAGGAGGCCACGGTGGGTGACGCTGGAGTGGCGGCGCCCATCCTGAGCCGGGACGGAACTGTCGCCGGTTCTATCGGCGTGGTCGGCTCGGTGGATCGGCTGCTCGCGCCCGGGACACGGGAAGAGCTGGCCCGTGCCGTCAAGGAAGCCGCCCGGTCGATCTCGCGAGACCTGGGCGCCGGACGGAGCGGCACGGTGGCGTCGGTTCCGTACTGAAGTCATTGCGACCTCACCGGGGGCGGCACGCGATCCAGGGCGTCGGCCTGGAGGGCCTGCGCCGCGCGGACAGCGCACGACCCGCGATCAAGCTCGGAAACCCAGCGCGCGACCTGCGCAAGCTGTGCCGCAGGAACGCTGAGAGCCTCCACGCCTAGGCCGATAAGCAGCGGTAGCACGGCCGGGTCGGCTGCCGCGTCACCGCAGACAGAGACCATCACGCCCGCGGTCTGTGCGGCCTTCACCACTCCCGCGACAAGGCCTAGCACCCGCGGGTCGGCGGCGAGCGCCGGCCGCGCCCGCGGATCGCGGCGGTCAAGCCCGATCACGTGCCCGGCCAGATCGTTGGTGCCGATAGAAAAGAAGTCAACCTCCCGCGCGAACTCCCCTGCGGCCGCGGCGGTGGACGCGATTTCCACCATTATCCCCAGCTCCGGCGTGCCGCAGCCCTCCTCGGCGGCCACATCCGCGAGGACGGCACGCACGCGACGCACCTGCGTCACAGCGCTGACCATGGGCACCAGAATCGCCAGCCGCGTGTCGCGGCCGGCCCGCAGCACGGCATGCAGCTGATCCGGCAGCGCGGATGGGTGGCCGAGGAAAGCGGCGAGGCCAGAGGCCTCACGCGCGAGGAACGGCGGCACCTTGTCGCCGGAGAAGTCGAGCAGCCGCACAACCGCGCGCCGGCCGGTGAGCTGGCGCAGCACGGGAGCGAGCTTGGCCTGATGATCCGCCGGGGACGGCCATCCATGGGCAGCGGTGAACGGGATCTCGGTGCGGAGCAGGCCGACGCCCGCCGCGCCCGCCGCGAGGCCCAGCCGTGTCTCGGCCGCGGACGCGACGTTGCAGAGCAGGGTGATCTCATGGCCGTCCCTCGTGCGGGGCGGCGTGACCTGCTCCGGGCGTGCCCCACCATGGCCATTTCCGGCCCGGCTCGTGGCCAGCGCGCTGATGGCGGCGAACTCTCCGGCCGGCGGGCCGACGATGAGCTCACCAGCGCGCGTGTCGATGATTGCCTGGTGCCCGGCCGGCGAGGCGAGGACTGCGGGGTCCACTCCGGCCAGCATCGGCACACCCAGCCCTCGAGCGATGATCGCGGCGTGCGAGCTCGCCCCGCCGGTCACCGACACCGCGCCGACGAGCCCGTCGTCCGCGAGCCGGATCAGGTCCGCTGGGTCCACTTCGTGGCAGACAAGGATGAAGTTTCCATCTGGGTGCGCTCGCGCGCCGCCCGCGAGGTGCTCGAGCACCGCGCTGGCCACCTGGCGCACGTCGGCCGCGCGCTCCGCCATGTCCGGATTGGCGAGCGCGGCGATCGCCGCAGCCTGCGTATCGGCCGAGCGCTCGATCGCGGTCACGGCGCCGACGCCATCCCGTACCGCAGAAACAGCCGGGCCGATCAGCGCGGCGTCCGCTGCGATCAGCGCACCAATGGCGACGATGTCGGCCTGTTCGGCGCGCCCGCTGCGGCGCAGGCGCCGCGCGAGCGCGGCCCGTTCCCGTGCCACCGCGGCGAAGGCTGCCTCCACCTGGTCCGCGGTGGCCGCGACCGCCACAGCCGTCGGGTCACAAGGGTGGAGTCGCCCGGCCGCCACCCCGTCGGAGACCGGCGCGCCGCGGTAGCGGCTTACCTGGCTCATTGGCCTGCCCCGCCCGCGACGTCACGAAGTGCGCCAAGGATCAACGCCGTGGAGGCGGCGCCCGGGTCCTCGTGACCGACGCTCCGCGGCCCGAGATAGCTCGCCCGGCCCTTGAGCGCCTGCATGGAGATGGTGGCCAGGGCGCCCGCCCGGGCGGCTTCCGCGAGCACGGAAAGGGCGGCGGCCTGTGACGCCCCCTCCGCGAGCGCTTTGCTGAAGGCTGAGGTCGCTGAGGCGAGCGCGTCCACCATGGTCTTGTCGCCCTCTCGCGCGGCCCCTAGCTGCTGAACGCCTGCCAGAGCGGCTTCGAGCGCGCCGGCCAGGGCGGGGAGATCCACGTCGCGCGCGGCGCCCAATGCCTTCCCAGCCTTGCGGAACGCCATCCCATACAGTGGGCCGGAAGCACCGCCCACCTTGGATATCAAGGTGGATCCCGTCAGCGTGAGCACCTCTCCCGGGGTCATGGGTTCGGCCGTGTCGAGCGCGCTCAGCACGGCAGTGAAGCCCCGGGCGAGGTTGATGCCGTGATCGGCGTCGCCTATCGCGGCGTCCAGTTGGGTCAGGTGGTCGCGCTGCTCATCGATGACCCTGGCGGCGGCCATGATCCAGGCGCGGAAAACGTCAGCGTCCATGAGGGCTCCTTGCCATCCGGGACGGAATAGTCCTAGCGTCCCCACCGCAGTGCCGGTGTGTCGACCGGAGCATCCCATAGCCGCACGAGTGCGTCGGTGAGCCCGCAGACCGTTACCGAGAACCCCTGCATCTCCAGGCTGGTGATGTAGTTGCCGACCAGGTTCCTGGCGATCCTGGCGCCTCTCGCCTCCACGTACCGGCGGACCTCGTTGAACATGAGGTAGAGCTCGATCAGTGGCGTGCCGCCCATGCCATTGACCATGACGAGCAGGTCGTCAGATAGCGGCATGTCGGAATTGATCGCGTCGAGCGCCGCGTCGCTGGTCTCGCGGGCCGGCATGTGCGCGGCGCGGGCGCGGCCAGGCTCACCGTGAATGCCGATGCCTAGTTCGATCTCGGACTCGCCCAGCTCGAACCCGGGCTTTCCTGCGGCTGGGATCGTACACGCGCTCAGCGCGACGCCGAATGACCGGCTCCGCTCGTTGACTTCGCGCGCCACGTCGGCGACTCGATCGAGGCTGGCGCCCTGCTCCGCGAGCGCCCCGGCGATCTTCTCGACGAACACGGTGGCGCCGGTGCCCCTGCGCCCTGCGGTGTACAGCGAATCCTCCACCGCCACGTCGTCGTTCACCAGCACGGGCACGACCTCGATCTCGTCGTCGGATGCGAGTTCGGCGGCCATACGGAAGTTGAGCACGTCCCCGGTGTAGTTCTTCACTATGTGCAGCACCCCAGCGCCGCCGTGTACGGCCCTGGTCGCCGCGAGCATCTGGTCCGGCACCGGCGAGGTGAACACCTCGCCCGGGCAGGCCGCGTCGAGCATGCCGAAGCCGACGAACCCGCCGTGCAAGGGCTCGTGACCTGAGCCTCCACCGGACACCAGACCCACCTTGCCCGGCGTCGGTCCGCCGGCCCTGGTGATGACCTTGTTTTCGATATCGACGGCAAGCGACGGGTGGGCCGCGGCCAGCCCCGCGAGCGCGTCGGACACCACGCCGTCCGGGCTGTTGATGAGCTTCTTCATGACTGGACCTCCTGAATCCTCTCGGCGCGGTGGCTTGGGCCGGCGCGCTCGTCCGGTGCCAGCGCCCGGGCCCGGCTGCGTGCCAGCCCGGCGTAGGCGAGGCCGCCGAGGACGCCACCGGCGAGCTCGCCGATGAGGTACGCGGGCGCCTGAGACCAGGACACGCTGCCGCCGAACACGCTCTGCCAGAAAGCCGGGCCAAGGTAGCGGGCCGGGTTGATGGCTGCCCCGGTCGCCGGGCCGACGATGATGATGATCGCGAAGACGGCCGACCCAATGGCCATCGGGGCCCAGCCGGGCGCGGCGCGCTTGTCGATGACACCGAAGATAACGAAGACGAGCATGAACGTCCCGATCGCCTCGATCAGGGTGCCACGGCCGAAGCTGGTTGCGGCGGCGTATTGGGTCACACCTCCGCCGGCCGCGACGGCGGCGGCCTTGCCCAGCGTGACAAAGATGGCGAGCGCGCCGACCGCGGCCCCTGCGACCTGGGCAGCGACGTAGCCAGGGACGTCGCGCCAGGGGAATTTGCCTGTAACCGCCAGAGCCAGGGTGACGGCCGGGTTGATGTGCCCGCCGGAGATGTGCCCGATTGCGTATACCACGCCGACGATGACGAGCATGAAGGCGAACGAGATGACGCCGAGCTGGGCCATCGAGAAGGCGACGTGCGTGCCGGCCGCGATCACGCCGGTCGCGGCCGCGGACCCGGCGCCCACGTAGACGAGGAACGAGGTGCCAAGAAGCTCAGCCAAGAGCTTCTGCGGGGTGGTGGGTGTTGCTGCCATGCGTTTCGCCCGACGGCGCGGCCCCGGTGATGGGCAAAGTGCCGAGGGCTCTCACCTCCTTGGGCGAGCCGGAGACCCGGTGATCGTTGGAAACTCGTTCGACATTGTCGAACAGCGTTTCAAGGAAAATAAGCGGCCAAGTTCCGGTGGACGCGGGTGCCGTGACCGCCACCGGCGTGGCCGCGACCGGCGGGCCGCTGCCGAGTCGCTATCACTTGACGGTTCAAGGTCATCCAGGCGCGGGCGGCTGGAAGGCGTCAGATTTCTGGTCAGGTTCCTGGAAGATGTCGATACAGGCGCCACAGCTCCGTCCTACTGCTGGGAGCGCCACCCGGGCGCCGCGAACAGAGGGGACGGCCGTCATGGATTGGAAGCTGGAAGTTGTCGTGGTTCCGGTCACCGACATCGACCGGGCGAAGAGCTTCTACCTCGACAAGCTGGGATTTCACCTCGACGCTGACACCACGCCCACGCCGGCGATGCGGGTCGTGCATATGACGCCGCCTGGGTCGGCGTGCTCGGTCGTCATCGGGCCCGCGCTGGTGAGCGCGGACGCTGACCTCGGCTCGGGCGCCAGGCTGCAGCTGGTCGTCACCGACATCGAAGCGGCCCGCGCCCAGCTGGCCGAGCGGGGCATCGAGGTCTCGCAGGTCCAGACGCTCGGCTCCCGGGACGGCGGCAAGTTTGTCTATTTCACCGACCCCGACGGCAACAACTGGGCCGTGCAGGAGATCCGGGAGCGCATTGGCGCGCCGCTGGACTAGGCAAGGCACTCAGCTGCGCGACCACGTGACAGACCCAGGATCCCGAACGGCTCACGCGGCCTGGCACGCCCACCCGGCGCGCGTCGGCACGTGGCGGGGCGCAGCGCAGCCCCGCCGTCCTGCGGCTCGCCCGCGGCGCCGGGGGCGCGACACGATGCGCAGCCGTTCGGGATAAGTTCTGTCGTCAGCCTGACGGCAGCTATGCGGTCCGCCTTCATGGCAACACGTCAGGCAAAGGGTGGGGTTGAGGTATACCGTTCCATCATGGCTCGTAGGACCGCGAGCAAACACCGGATCCGGGCCAGGGCCGGCTGGCTTACGGCAATTAACGGTCGGGCAGTCGTGGCTGCGGGAATGGCCATGCTCGTAGGTGCGTATCTGGCAGTCTGGTTTAGTTTTGCTCCCGCTCAGGCCCTGGTGCCCGCTCCGCCTACCACGCACGCTGCGCCGCCCGCTCCTCCTGCCACCCAGGTGCCCGCGCCCGATCCTGTTCTGGCGCCCGCTCCTGCCCCAACTCATCGTCCCGCCCATGTTCCTGACCGAAAACTTAGCATTTCGATTTCAGCCAATCACTTTGTGGACCAGGACGGCGCCACCGTTCGCCTTCTCGGGGTCAACCGCTCCGGCACACAGTACGCCTGCGCAGAAGGCACCGGGTTCTTCGATGGGCCGGCCGATAATTCTTCGATCGCTAGCATAAGGAAATGGGGCGCGACGGCGGTTCGTATTAACGGCAATGAGGACTGCTGGCTGGGTATTAATGGTGTGCAGGCGAAATACTCCGGCGCTAATTACCGCGCCGCGATCGGCGATTATGTGAATCGAATCAACGCGCACGGCATGTACGCTATTTTTGATCTTCATCACAGCGCACCTGGCACGATGCTCGCGACCGGCCAGCAACCCATGGCCGATCGCGACCACGCCCCCGCCTACTGGCGCGGCGTGGCCAATTACTTCAAGTACAACCACGCCGTGCTCTTTGATCTGTATAACGAGCCTTACCCAGACTCCAACCATGACACAGCCGCCGCCTGGGCGTGCGTGCGTGATGGTGGTGCGTGCCCTGGTGTCAACTTCACCGCGGCCGGCATGCAGGAACTCGTCCGCGCGGTGCGCGCCACCGGCGCCAGGAATCCAATCCTGATCGGTGGACCGCAATATGCTGGTGACCTTGATCGCTGGACCGCCTACAAACCTGCCGATCCAGCGAACCAACTAGCCGCGTCAGTCCATATTTACTACAACACGCCCGCTAACCCGGAGTGGGCGCCATGTGACTACTTGAGCTGCTGGACCGCCACGATGGCGCCACTTGCCGCGACGACTCCAATCGTGATCGGGGAAGTCGGTGAGCATGACTGCGACTATGATCTCATTTACGGTAGAGGGCTCTCACCCACCCAGCCGTCGCTTTTGGACTGGGCCGACCAGCATGGCATTAGTTACTTGGGCTGGAGCTGGATCGCCAACGGTGGAAGCAACTGCGCCGAAGAGCCGTCACTAATAAGCGATTACAGCGGGACACCGACCAGATTCGGCCTGGGGATCAGGAGCCACTTGCTCAGCTTGCGCGCAGGCGCCGGCCGCTGACGGAAGCCGCAAGTCACGGTCGCGCCGCGCGCGTCCGTGTCTGGTTCGTTAGACTTTCCCCGTGGACACGCGAGAGGCGGCGCAGCGGTGGGCAGACGTTTGGGAGCGCGGCTGGCGTGAGCACGACGCGGACGCCATCGCCGCGCTCTACGCCGATGGTGCGTTCTGGCGGCAGCATCCGTTCCGCGAGCCTGAGCCGGGCTACGTCGGCCGCGTGTTTGCGGAGGAAGAGTCGGCCGAATGCGAGTTTGGCAGCCCGATCGTCGACGGCGATCAGGCCGCGGTTCCCTGGCGGGCACACACCACGCTCGTCGATGGCGGCACCGAGGATCTGGCAGGCGTGTCGCTGCTGCGTTTCGACGCCAGCGGCCTGATCCTCGAACATCGCGACTTTTCGGTCAGCCGCGAGCAGGCGGGCTAAACGGCGGCGGGGACAGCGAGGAAGACTTTGTACTCCGCAGTGTTGCGCCGACCCCCGAAATACTGGCCAGTAACAACATTGTGGAGTACAAAGCGCTCCGGCGGGGGAGTGCGTCCGGTGGTGCGCGAGCGTCAACGTCCCTGGCTCGTGCCTGCGGGCCGGAAGGTGGCGGCGAAGGCTCGGAAAAGGTGGAAGCTTGCGCCCCATTCGCTTGCTGGGGTGGACCAGTACAGGGCATAGGCTTGATCGGCGTTGGTCAGGACGTTTCGGTTCAGCACATGGATGAGCTGGCCGTTTTGGTAGTAGGTGAACTCCCAGTCGGCGGCCCGTTCGGCCTGGGCGTAGCGCACCGCTTGGAGGCGGATACGGCGGTAGCCGGGGTAGGTGCTGATCCGGTTGGCTTCCTGTTGGCGCCAGTCGGCCAGGGGATCGGGTCTCGGGTGGTTGGTCTGGTCGATGAGCAGGAACCTGCCGCCGCTTGGGTCCCGCAGGTAGACGAGGCGGCCTTCGTGTGAAACGTGCCAGCCCGCCGGCACCCCGATCGAGAACCCAGTCGGGTCGTGGTACCAGGAGAACCCGGCGGGAAGCGCGGCAGGTCCGCGGCTGCCCGGCGTGGCCGAGGGTGGGCTAGACGCCGCTTTCGTTCGGGTGCTTGGTTGGCCGGCGGAGCGGGTGGGGGATGGCTTCGCTGCCACCGGGGCTGCCCGATGACCTGGCGCGTTGTGCGACGCGACACCGATGGCCACCGCGATCGCCGCGGCTGCGGCGAGGCCGCCGAGTGCGGCTACGAGCCACCGCAGACGCGGATGGCTGCGCCGCGGTAGCGCGTCGGCGGGAGAGTCGGGCTCCGGGGCGTCCCGCGCGGCAACGTCCGGGCGGGGTTCAAGCCCCGGGATGAGCGCTGGCCGGAGATCGGTGCTCCCGGCGCCCGCCGGTTGCGGCCGTGGCTTGGCTGGGGCCGTCTTCTCGGCCGGCGCGCTGTGCGTGCGGGCCTTCGCGGGGGTGCTTGGCGTCTGGTCAACGCCGTCCAACGGGATGGTCGGTTCCTCCGCCAACTTGCTGCTCGGCGTCTGGTCAGTGCCACCCAAAGGCGACGTGGGTTCGCCCATCGGGTGGCTGGTTGGCCTCTGGTCAGCGCCACCGGACAGGGATGCGGGCTCGCCCAAGGCGGTTTCTTGCCCGGCGCCTTCCCCGGCGCCTTGCTCGGTGCCCTGCTCGGCGGCGACTTGCCGCAGCAGTCGCTCCACCTCGGCAGCATCGGGGCGCGCGCCGGGGTCCTTGCGGAGCAGCCCACTGATCACCGGCCATAACGGGCCGGCGTGGCTGGGGGCATCCGGGTCGTCATTGACAACAGCGGCGAGGACGGCCATCGTGCTGTCCCTGTCGAAGGGCCGCCGCCCCTCCACTGCCGCGTACAGCGTGGCGCCAAGGGACCACAGATCCGCGGCAGGACTGGCCTCTTCGCCGCGGGCGCGCTCCGGCGCCATGTAGGAGGGCGACCCGAACAGAGCTGCCGCTGCCGTCAACGCCGGGCTGCCGCCAGCGATGGCCATGCCGAAGTCGGTGAGCACGACCCGGTCCCCGGGACCCAGCAGAACGTTGCCCGGCTTGACGTCGCGGTGCAAGACACCGATCGCGTGCGCGGCGCCAAGCGCAGCGAGAATCTGCAGGCCGACCTGAGCCGCCCGCCCAGGCGGCAGCGGGCCATCGTCGCGCACCGCGTCGCCTAGCGACCGGTACGGGACCAACTGCATCACTATCCACGGCCGGCCGTCGTCCTCGACGACGTCGTACACGCCAACGATGTTCGGATGATTGAGCCGCGCCGCGGTCTGAGCCTCCCACAGACCATGCTGGCGAAGGATCTCTCGCTCCAGCGCGCCCAGTTGGGGCGGCCAGAGGATCTCCTTGACCGCCACGGCCCTGTTGAGCGACTCGTCATCAGCCAGCCAGACGACGCCCATTCCGCCGCGACCGATGACATCTCGGAGCCGGTACCGCCCGCCGACAACGCGTCCCGGCTCAGTAGGACCCATTCCACCCGAGTACCCGGCCTCGGCACGAGCTAACGGGCACACATGCGGCCGCACGGACCCGTGCTGGGCGCTCGATCGGCGCGAAGTCCGCTGGCTGGCGGCGGCGTGTCGGTGAGCACGGGGGGCACGTCTGGGTCGGTGTCGGCTGGTACGAGTGGTTCGGGCACTGGCGGCAGCGTGTCGGGTGAGCACCGGAGGCACGTCCGGCGCGCTCTCATCCAGCGTGGCCTCATCCGGTGCCCCTGCCGCGGCGCATACCGCGCTTGGTGAACAATGGCGACATGGCACCAGCCGAGGAGCACGGACACCCGGTCTTTAGAGTCGGCGGGATCTCATACCTTCGCATCCCGGCACAGAACCCGCACCGCTCCGCCGCGTTCTACCAGGCTGCCTTCGGGTGGAAGGTCTGGGAGGACCGAGATGATCCGAGCTTCGAGGACAGCACTGGTCATGTCATCGGCCATTGGATAGCCGATCTCCCCGTCGCGGGCGAGGCTGGTGTGCGGCCCTACATCTACGTCGAGCGCGTCAACGACACCCTTGGGCGGATCACCGCCAGCGGCGGCGAGGTCGTGACCGCTCCGTACCCGGAGGGCGATCTGTGGGTCGCCACATTCCGCGATCCCGCCGGCAACGTACTCGGGGTGTGGCAGCGCGGCCCACAGCTTTAGTCTGGCTCCACCGCGCGGGTGCTGATGACGGTGCTGCGATGACGTGTGCGACCGGCTGAGGAGCGCGCGCCGCTCATATGCTGCGCTCGCGCGCGTGCCAGTGCATTTCCAAGTTGCGCACGAGCGCAGGGCTCAGATGGCAGCGTGCCTGCTCGAGGGCGAAGGTCGCCATGTACTCGCGGAACAGGTCGAGCGGCTCCTGGCCCGCCCGCAAGGTGCGCCGGTTGGCGGCCGCGTTCACCAGCCCGGAGTTGGTGAGCGCCTCGATCCGCGCCGCGAGCGCCGGGTCCATCTCCGCCGGTTCCACCACCTCGTCGCAGATGAGCGCCGCGTCCGCCTCGCCCGCGGTCCACTCCCGGCCTGAGAGGATCGCCTGACGGGCGGCGCGATCTCCGACGAACCGGGGCAGCCGCAGGTTGGACGCCCCAGGGATGATCCCTTCCTTGCGGGCGGGCAAGAACAGGCGCGACCCGCGTGTCGCGATCACATGGTCCACAACGTGCAAGAGCTGGCAGGCGCCGCCGACCGCGAAGCGCTCCACCGCGGCGACCCACAGCTTCTCGGTTGCGCGTTCATCGCCCTCTGGGCCGTCGCCGCTGTGCGCCAAACCGCCCACGTCGCGCGCCGTGTGCGCGATGCCGCGGAAGATCTTGTTGACGTAGCCCAGGTCGCGCACCAGATAGAAGAGGTAGTCAATGCGTCCGCGGTAAAGGTGCGTGAGGTTGATGCCCGATCCGAAGACGCGCGTTCCCCGGTACCGAGGGTGGCGCACGATGCCACCACGTAGCACGCCCACCTCGATGGCCGGGTCGAGCAAGATCAGGTCGACGGCGCACTCTGTCGCGCCGAGCGTGGTCCCGTCCTCGGCGTTGAGATGCCGCGGGTTGCACAGCTCGAGAACGCCGGCCTGGCCGAGGCGGGTGAGCTTGACGGGACCGAGATCGACCGCGCCGGTAGCTCGCAGCTCGCCAAGATGCTGAAACGCCGCCGGGGTGGGCTGGAGCATAGCGCCGATCAGGTGCCGGCCGGCTCGCGGCGCGGCGAGGACGTGCGCGGCCAGTAGGCCCTGGGCGAATTCAATGCCCTCCTTGTCCGGCAGCGTTCGGGCACGCTCGGCATCGATCTCGCCCGGCGACGGCACCAGGCCGGGCACCTGCGCCGCGGCCTCGGACACGACCTCCTCCAGCCGGATCGACCTGGTACAGCCGTCGGTGAGCGCGTCATAAAGATCGGCTGCGTGGCAGCGCAGGAAGCTGTCGCGAGCACCGTTCATGACTCCGGCGATTGCCTGGCGTGCCGCGTGCTCGTCGGCTGTGCTGCCAGCCGGGGCGGGCAGCCGCCGACTGAGAGCCTGGCCGCGGATGAGGAAAAGGCTGACCGCGTTCGCTGCGGCCCGAAACGAGCCATGCGGCGCAGGCGCCGACGCCGCCCAGTCCTCCACATCGGCCGCAGACAGCCCCGCTCGCTCAAGAACCTCGGCCGCGAAGCGAGTCGTGGTCATCAGGCTGGCTCAACGCTCGGCGAGCGCCGCCGCGTCGGCAAGCGGCCGGTAGCGCTCGATCAGGAAGAAGCTGTCGGCCAGCCGCGTCCCGGCCACGACGAAGTAAGCCTTGCCGAGCAGCAGCTCGTCGGTGTTTGGTTCGACGCGCACCAGGTAGTCGCGCAGGATACGGGCGATGTTGTAGGCGCGGTTCCCGCCCCGGCCGTAGTCGAGAAGAGCCGCGCCTCGCCGAAGCTCGTCGTGTGCGCCGGGATCGGCGGGTTCGACCCGGAAGAAGGCGTACCGTTTGGGCCGCTCGGCGCTGGGCCGTGCGAGCCATTCGGCATCCAGACCGTTCTGGGCGACCGGGGTGTTGCAGCCGAACGGCCGGCCGGACCGGTCGAGGTAGAAGGCCTTGATGAACTTGCGTATGCCGAGCAGCGCCGCCGCACGGGGCTGGTTGTAGCCGCGGAACTCAAAACCGATCAGCGCGGAGACGTCGGGCGGGCGCCCCGCCGCGAACACCGCGTCGAGTTCGCGCTTGGATCTGCCCGCGAGCTCCAGGTAGGCGGCCGAGACACTGGCCATGACGGCCTCGCTTTCCAAGGATCGGCGCCGGTTCAGATCCGGTACCTGCCGCGCTGATCGATGAGCCGCTGTGCGTTGCGCGTGACCAGTGCCAAGATCGTCTCCATCGGATTCACTCCGATCGGGCTGGGAAACAGGCTGGCGTCGGCGACGAACAGCCCGCGCACGCCGTGGAAGGCCCCGAAACTGTCGACGACGCCGCGCCGCGGATCGTCGCTCATCCGGGCGGTGCCCATCAGGTGGACCGTGAACAGTTCGATCGACCGCTTGGGCACGGGGCGGGCGAGCAGGTTGTGCAGCCCGGCCGGATCGCGTACTTCAGGCGCGCCGTCGAACGGGAGCAGGACCCGGCGCGCGCCCGCGGCGAACATCAGCTCGGCAGCGCGCGCGACTCCGCGGACCACGCGCTCCGCGTCGCGGCTGGTGATCTGGTAGAACACCTGCGGCCCGAGGCCTGCAATGTTGCGGACCCGCCCTGCGCCAGTGTCCTCGACCAGGCAACCGGCTGTGATCATATGGTTGTAAGCGGCCATCAGCTCGCCGAGTTCGCGGCCATGGCCGGGCATTGTGGCCGCGATAAGCGACGGCGCCAGGTTGACCGCAGTCAGCAGGATCCCGTCGTCCATGAACTCGCGGACCTGGTAGGCCTGATGCACGCCATGCCATCCGGTGACCTCTTCATCGAAGAATGCGATCACCTTCGCGTTGGGGTGCAGGGTGAGGTTGCGGCCCAGTTGACCGGACCGGGACCGCAGCCCTGAGCGGGCCAGCAGCGCGGGAGTCTGCACCGCGCCGCCGGCCACCACGACCGCGGCCGAACGCACCGCCAACCGCGGGCCGCGGCGCCCTCCGGGCCGAACGAACCGGCCCTCGACGCCGGTGACGGCGCCGCCGGACCGGGTGATCCGCTCCACCCGGCAGTCCGCGAACAGCCTGGCGCCGCGCGCCAGCGCCCGCGGGACGTTGGTCACAAGCATGGAGCGCTTCGCGCCCGTCGGGCAGCCGTTGGTGCAGTTGTTGCTGCCCGCGCAGTGCAGTTGATTGCGCAGGTTAGGGATGATCTTCCAGTCCTTGGCCTCGGCCCCGGCCCTCAGCAGCCGCATGTCCTTGCCGATCGTCTCGGGATCCTGCAACGCCACCGAGATCCGTGACTCGACTTTCGCGAAATACGGCGCCATATCGTGCTCGCTGACCGCGGTGACAGCTTCTTCGCTCGCCCATCGCTCCAGCACCCGTGCCGGTGTGCGCCACGACATGCCGCCGTTGACGACCGTGGAACCGCCCACACAGCGCCCCTCGGAGAACAGCACAGGCGGCCTGCCCAGCGCGAGCCCTGCGCCGCCGTCCCGGTAGAGGGTACGCATTGCCCGGCCGGTCTCGGCGGTGAACGACTCGGTCGGGTGATACCCGCCCTCCTCGACCATGACGACATCGACTCCGGCAGCCGCAAGCTCGGCGGCCATGGTCGCCCCGCCGGCCCCGGACCCGACGATCACGACGCCGCAGTCGACGCGGACGTCCGCCGTCACCTCACTCTGCCGGGTCAGCCCGGCGGGAATGCCCGCAGCCGTGCTCACGGCCGGTCCTCCTGCCGACCCGGCGTCGCGTTCGGGCGCGGGCCTGGCGGCGCGTTCGGGCGCGGGCCCGGCGGCGCGTTCGAGCGCGGGTCTGGCGGCGGTTCGGGCGCGGACCCGGCGTCGCGTTCGGGTGCGGACCTGGCGTCGCGTTCGGGCCCGGACGACCCTGGGTCGGGTGCCAGCGCCGCCGCCTCACCAGCGCGGATCTGCGCCGCGTAAGAGGCGAGGCGGCGCCGTGACACCGCGGCGATGTAGGCGTCTGGGCGGTAGGCGAGCTGCTCTTTCACCTCGGGCAGTTCGTAGTAGCACATGACGACCAGCCCTTTGATCCGCTGGAGCGCCGTGCCGAGCCCGCTGCGCCGACGAGCCAGCACCGCGCGGAAATAGGCGTCGGCATCCTCGTCGCCCAGGTGGACGAAACGCCGTCCGTGCGCTCGCGGGTACACCCGCGCCCCTTGGTCGAAGACGACGAAGGCGATCAGGACTGACCGCCGGGCACCGGTCGGCAGCGCGCCGAGCAGCAGTTCAAACTCACCGAGCAGCCCTTCGGCCAATTTCGGTGCTCGCACCTGCGGCGGGCACACGACCCCGGCGAACCGCGCCACGATCCGCCGGGCCGGATCGCGGAGCCGCCATGCCAACGGGCTCGGATCTTGAGGCACGCGCCGCCCTCCTGTCTTGCCCGCTATCGCCGCGACGTGGGCAGGGATCCGTTAAGTGCTGTGCCACCAAGCGCACACGTGCCAGTCAGCGCGGCCGTTAAGGATAGATCTGTTGACCTCAGCGGGCCGCGCCGGCGTGCACCTGTCGGGTTCACACACGGAATCCGTACTGTGCGGCGTGATCACGCAGCTCTAGCCAGTTTTCCCCGAAGTGGGCATGGCCAGGGGCGGCTATGCCCATGCCGGTGGACGGGCATCCCGGGGTAGCCACGTTCGGCACGTCGTACTGCCGCACGTGACGGCGGCGCGGCCCCGCCAGGTCCAGGACCTCGGCCAGGTTGCGCGCCGCGGCGTCACGGATCGTCAGCGGCGCCAGGCCGAACCTCCACTCGATCATCTTCAGTATGGAGGTGTGGTCGAAGGTCTGGTGTGCCACGCGCCGCCGGGCCACGGGCGAAATCACCAGGCACGGCACGCGGAAGCCGCGCTGCCCGGTGCCGTCGGTGCCCAAGTCCGGTCGCGGATCCGGGCCGATCGGCGGGACGACATGGTCGAAAAAGCCGCCCCACTCGTCGTAGTTGATGACCAGGACGCTGCGTTCCCAGTTAGGGCTGGTGGTCAGGGCCTGGTAGATGGTGTCGAGGAAATACTGCCCGGCTCTGATGTCGGCGAGCGGATGATCGTCGTTGGAGGTGCCGTTTTCCTCGCCCAGGAACCGTGGGTCGATGAATGACACCGCGGGCAGGGTGCCCTGCTGCGCGCTGGTGTAGAACTGCGCGATCGGGTTTGAGATGGCGAGGTATTTTCCGCCCCACAGCGCGGTGACCGGCAGATCGCTGTAGTAATAGCTCGCTGGAATGTTGCCTTCGGCCAGCCGGTCCCAAATTGTCGGCATTTCTGCCAGGACCAGAGTGTTGCTGATGCGATCGGTCTGGGCCGCGTGCTGGAAGAGCCGGTTGGGGAACGTCGGGCCAAGCATCGCCGCGAAATAGTGGTCGCACACGGTCCAGTCGTGGGCGGCGCGGCGGTAGAAGTCTAAGTCCTGCGCCTCGTAGTAGCCGATGGCGAGCAGGTCGCTGGCGGCGCGCAGCCATCCGTCGCACAGGCCGTGATCCAGCTCAATCCGGCCACCTTCATAGGAGTGGTCAGGATCGATGAACCCGCATCCGATGGGCTGTCGCAAGTGGTAGGTCTCGTGCGCGACCCCGGCGGTGTCGAGGTAGGTCAAACCGCCCTGGCGGCCGTCGGCGCGCGGAAGCCAGCCGAGATAATGGTCGAACGAACGGTTTTCCATCATGACCACGACGATGTGATCGATCCCCGACGACTCAGGCCGGGGGAGGTTTCCCGCGCCGATCTCGGCTGCTGCTGAGGCTCGCGGGGTCCTGGAGATCAGCGTTCCGCCAGCGGCACCTACCGCGGCGCCAGCTATGAACTCACGACGAGTGATCTTCATTCAGTTGGATCCCCCCTTCATTGTGCGACCCACGAAGGTTGAGGCCGTTCCAGGCCGATTATCCGGCCACGGCCCGCCGAGCGGTAGCACCAGTCTGCCGACGTCCCAGGGGAAGCGGGACATCAGTCGCAGGGGAAGCGGGGACATCATGAGACTCCTACAGCGCGTGGTCATCTTAGCCGCGGTGGCGGTCGCCGGGCTCGCGCCCGCGGGCGCGACGACGGTCGCGGCGGCATCGGCTAAGGCCGCCGCGGCGGTCAGGGCCGCCGCATCGGCCAAGGCCGCCGCCACGGGCAGCATGCAGGCGGCGACCGCGGCGGTCAAGGTCACGGCTACCATCCCGGTGGGCAACGGGCCGATCGGGGTCGCCGTCAGCCCGCGCACCGACACCATCTACGCGGCCAACGGGTCCGACGGCACGGTGTCGGTGATCAGTGGGCGGACGAACACGGTGACGGCCACAGTGGGCGTGAGCGGCGGCGCGGTCGGGGTCGCGGTCAATCCGCGGACCAACACCGTCTATGTCACCAACCCTGGCAGCGACACGGTGTCGGTGATCAGCGGGCGGACGAACGCGGTGACGGCAACCGTCGGCGTGGGCGGCGGCGCGGTCGGGGTCGCGGTCAACCCGCGGACCAACTCCATCTACGTCGCAGATGAGGACACCGACACGGTGTCGGTGATCAGCGGGCGGACGAACGCGGTGACGGCCACGGTCGGCGTGGGCGACTTCCCGGTCGCGGTCGCGGTCAACCCGCGCACCAACACCACCTACGTCGCCAACTTCGCAGGCGACACGGTGTCGGTACTCACGTCCCGACCGCGATGAGCGGCGCCCGCATACGGAAGAACCCGGATCGTGCGCTCCTGGGCGCGTCGATCGCATTCGCAGGCGCGGCGGTGCTTGGCAGCCAGCCTGATCGCCGCAAGCCAGCCCGCGCAGCCACCCAGCCGGCGCCGTGACAGACCCATGATCCCGAACGGCTCACGCATCCTGTCACGCCCACTCCGCCGGTCTGTCTGCGAACGGTGGTCAGGCCGAGGCTGCGAGCGCGACCTGCCGATTGGCGCGGATAGCGCCGAATAGTGTCGTACCCCCGTGGTGTAGTCGAGGTGTCAACTGCCGAGGAGGCCTACGATGCGGCCAACGATGCACCACCTCCGCATCAGCGTTATCCGGACCGACGCGCTGTTCGTGTCCACGCTGCAGCCGTCAGACGAGCCCAGCGCCGCACAGGTCCGTGCGGCAGTCGCCGCGGCGATTGGTGAATTTGGCCGACGGGGCTGCGCCGAACTGGTAGCGCACGAGTTTGGCGACCACCCGGAGATCGCGGTTACGCGGATGCGCTGGGCCCGCCGGCTGGCCGATGAGGCGTTCGCCCGCCCAGGATGGGCGACCGCCCACGCCCTGGTATTCGCTCGGCGATTTGTCGCTCGCGCCGCGTGAGCCACGAGTCCGCTGATCGCGGCGGTCGGCCGACGTAGGACCGCCATCGCGGCAACGGCGCCTTTGCACGCCCGAGTGGACCCTGTTGGCATATTCGGCTCGTGCGCTGAGGGGCCATGCCCACGGTCAGCCCAGTCTCCTATTGAGTCTTAGCGGGTCCGCCGTCCGGCGGACTCGGCGGCTGGTGGCCGCGGGCGGGTGAGCGCTTGTGGCTCGTGGGCTTTGGGCGCTGGCGAAAGATCGTGCCCTTGGCGGTGGCCGGGGGAGTTGACCGCTGCCGGGAGTGTCGTGCCTGCGTGCTGGCGTGAGCACAGTTTCGTTGGGCCGCTGATGGTTGTCCCGCAGGCCGCTGAGGAGGTTGGGTTGCTGGGACGGGAGAGCTGATGCGGCTGTTGGTGGGGGATGACTGGGCTGCGGGCCATCACGACGTGGAGGTGATGGACGCTGCGGGCCGGGCGCTGGCCCGCGTCCGCAAGACGCTGATCTGGGAACGCGCCCGGCGGCTGCGGCTGCGGCGGCTGCGGTGCCAGCGGCGGGGTCCCCGGCAAGGCCGTTGTCGTGTCAGCTCCTGGGATGTCTTTCATGATCGCGGTGACCTGCCAGTCACTATGACTGCGCGATCACGAAACCGCGGCCCTCGCGCCGCATGACGGGACAGTTTCCGCCCGCAGGGCCGGCCGCACCGCGGCAGTTCGCCCTCCATGCCAAACCGACACCGGTTTCCGGCCTCGCCGCACGTTCCCGCCATTGCGGAACAGGCAGGAAATCATCACAGCGGCGGCCGCCAGTTCAGGCCGGCGCCACGGACCGCCGGGCCGCGTTGGCAATAAGCCAACAGGGTCCCAGAGTGCTGTTCCAGTGCCTGAATACCGGCTCGCAGCGACGTTTTGGAGTACAAAGACGTCGGCGGGGGGTCCATGAAAGCCGCCTCAGCCGAACGGCCGCGCTCGCCGCCTACGACCAGCTGCTGCGGGAGGAGCTCGGAGTCTCACCCTGTCGGCCAACCCAGACGCTGCATGCCCGGCTGCTGCGCGGGCAACCGCTCGACGAGCCAACCAGGCCGGCTACCCACGCGGGATGACCCGCCCGTTATCCTGGCGCAGGCTGCGATCAGTCAACGGCGCGTTTATCGATCGCGCTGGTGTGGATTTCCGCGGGATGAGCCGGAAAGGCGGGCCGAATCGTGGGGTTACTCGACAGTGGATTCCTCTACCGTAGATTCGACGAGGTTGTGCACGAGGGCATGCGCCTGGGCCGCAACCTGTGGATGGACGCGAGAAGCCTCGCGTTCATGGTCGAAAACGATGTCAGCGAGATGGGCAAGTCCCTCCAATCACAGGAGTGGGAACGCGTGATTGCCATCCTCGACCAGGGGCATCTCGGGTCGTGCACGGGCAACGCCGGCACCGGCGCCCTGGGCACTCAGCCGCTGTACGACGCGTGCGGCCGGGCGGCGCTGCCTGATCCCGCAGACGCGATCAGCGGGGAGGAATTCGCGGTCACCTTGTACTCCGAAGCGACCAAGGTCGATGCCTATCAGGGCGAGTACCCTCCCGACGACACGGGTTCCTCCGGCCTCGCGATCTGCAAGGTCCTCGAGGCTCGCGGGATCATTTCCGGCTATCGCTGGGCGCGCACACCATACGGGTTCCTGCGCCTTCTGCAGAACGGACCGGTGCTGCAGGGCATGCCCTGGTACAACGCGTTCTTCGATCCTGACAGCGCCGGATTCATCGACTCCGACCCATCCTGGGCGTCGAGCGGCCTGGCCGGTGGACACGAGGTAGTGGCGATCGGTGTCGAACTCGACATGCAGGACGCCTTCAACAGCGCCATCACCTACGCGAACAGCTGGAGCGCGTCGTGGGGTGACGCGGGCAGGTTCAGGATGCGGCTGCGCACATACGAGCAGCTCAGCAGCGTCGATCTCAAGCAGTTCATCGTCTAGTCGGCGCGGTCGCCGTCGGGACAAGGACGGGCTCGGCCCTGCCAAGGAGCGGGCAGCCGCGCCGCGCGCGGCTGCCCGCTCCTTGGCAGGCCAGGCAGATCAGGGCACCTGGCCCAGTTTGTCCACGATGGCTATTTTCAACAGGGCCTGCTCGGCAGTGGTACCCGGCGTCGGAGAGCCTTTCTGCGTCTCCTGCCCGCCGGTGAACCGGTAGGTCGTTGCGTCAAAGATGAGTTCGATGCGCTCGGCGCAACCGTGCCAGCCCGGCATGCTGCCCTTCTGGATTACCGGCGGCACGCAAGCGGCGACCGCGATGCCCGGCTTGCCCGCCGCGTTGGTGGCGTGGCGGATCAACCGGATGCCCTTGACCGTCGCGGCAGCGCGGAACATCAGCGCATAGCTGTGGTCCGGGACCAACAGGCGGGTCTGCCAGCTTTCGCCGGCGATCCCGGTCAGGATCCGGTACGGGAGCGGGCCATTGAGCCCGCCCTTCTTCAGCAGGTAGGCGCGCATGCCCGCGACGGTGGTCGGCAAGGTGGTCACGTAGCCGGGGGGCACCGGGCAGTTGGCTTTCCAGTTGGCGTCGGACGGACGGGGGATCGCACAGACGGGCACCGGCAGCTCGTTGGTGACCCATCTGCCACCTTTGACGTACCGTGCCCGGGCCAGCCCGCCCCACATGCCGTTGACCGACATCCAGGTTCGCTGCAGGTAGGCCGGTACCGTTTCTGTTCTCGAGTTCACCTCCTCGACGTGACCCTTGATGAGCTGCTCGGTGTAGACGAACTGGCGCGGGCCGGGCGTGGCGGTGGGTGAGCCGTCGGCGACCCA